>Ga0209344_10002186_pt1 | contig 22652 bp, 23 predicted proteins | sample Cruoilmetagenom6_FD_187293 | JGI IMG/M metagenome (GOLD analysis project Ga0209344, IMG submission 187293) | Oil polluted marine microbial communities from Coal Oil Point, Santa Barbara, California, USA - Santa Barbara Oil Seep Sample 6 (SPAdes)... | ecosystem: Environmental > Aquatic > Marine... | reverse complement strand
CCGGTGCTTTTTCTGCAGGTACCGTCACTTTCGCTTCTTCCCTACTAAAAGAGGTTTACAACCCGAAGGCCGTCGTCCCTCACGCGGCGTTGCTGCATCAGGCTTGCGCCCATTGTGCAATATTCCCTACTGCTGCCTCCCGTAGGAGTCTGGGCCGTGTCTCAGTCCCAGTGTGGCCGGTCACCCTCTCAGGCCGGCTACCCGTCGTCGGCTTGGTGAGCCGTTACCTCACCAACTACCTGATAGGCCGCGAGTCCATCCTTCTCCGAAATTCTTTCCACCCCCAGGAGATGCCTCCAGGGGTCGTATCCAGTATTAGCTTCGGTTTCCCGAGGTTATCCCAGAGAGAAGGGCAGGTTACTCACGTGTTACTCACCCGTTCGCCACTAATCCACCAGGAGCAAGCTCCCGGCTTCATCGTTCGACTTGCATGTATTAAGCACGCCGCCAGCGTTCGTCCTGAGCCAGGATCAAACTCTCCGTAAATGTTTGATTGCACGAGGAACCGAAGTCCCCCGGCACATCTAGTGCAGCTGACCGTCCGAAGACGAGCCTGCTGCAAGTTTGATACTGACAAGAACAAACATCATTGCTGACATTTGTTTTTTGTCCAATATTTATTCCAAAGGAATCTCCTCAGTTGACCTAAGTCAACCGACGAGGTTTTTGGCATTTGACATTGTGCACGCTGTTGAGTTCTCAAGGATCGGGCGCGCCTGAATTTTGACCTTCCGGCCGTCTTTCAGGGCAACTGCTCTAACCTATCACCTGCTGGGGCTTACCGTTTACACCGGGTTCCTGACCGCGAAGCGATCTGGTCCGTGCGTGACTGGTTCATTCCAGAGGTGGGGTGTTCCATCGTAGTCCGATACACGCCCTGCTACAAGAGCAGTTTGTCTATCGGCGAGGAAGTCAGTCCACTTGAGGCTCAGAAGCTCTGCGGCTTACCGAAACCTTTGGGGTGACAAGAAAGAACTCTATGTGGTTCGTGGGGGTCCCGCAAATCTCCGTGCATCCCGGGCGTGTCGCGCTCACAACGAGGCAGTGAAGACGCCCGCAAGCGTCTTCTTTCCCCGCCGGAGAACAGCCATTCCGTGCTGCAAAGACGGGCTTTCTAGCACAGCGTCGGTCGACGACACCTGCACGTTGTTCAGGTACACGCCTCCTTGGTCAATGGCGCGACGGGACTCCCCCAGGCTTGACGTGAGGCCCGTGTCGACAAGGAGTTGAGTGACCAGTGCCCCCGGTTCCGCTGTCGTATTGGGAAGCTCACACAGGGCGGCCTCCAGAGTCGCTGAATCGAGCTCAGCGAGCTCACCACGTCCGAAGAGGGCCGCGGAAGCAGCAATGGCCCCCTCGGTCGCGTCCTTGCCGTGCACGAGCGTCGTGACCTCGAGAGCGAGTCGCTGCTGTGCCGCTCGCCTGAACGGTTCAGCGGCCACAGCATCGGCAAGCTCTCCAATCTCGGCGCGCGAGAGGAAAGTGAACACCTTGAGTCGATCAATCACATCTGCATCGTCGGTGTTGAGCCAGAACTGGTAAAACGCGTAAGGGCTCGTCAGCGCGGGATCCAGCCACACGGCATTACCTTCGCTCTTGCCGAACTTTGTGCCATCAGTGTTGGTGATGAGCGGTGTCCCGATTGCGTGCACCGTTGCACCCTCAGCTTTGCGGATGAGTTCCGTTCCGCTTGTGAGATTGCCCCACTGGTCGCTTCCGCCGGTCTGCAACATGCATCCGTACTTTCGATGGAGTTCAAGAAAGTCCAAACCCTGAAGTACCTGGTAGCTGAACTCGGCGTAGCTAATGCCTTCGCTAGAGTTCAGTCGAGAACTCACGGCATCCTTTTTCAGCATGGTGCCTACGCGGAAGTGTTTTCCAATCTCGCGCAGAAAGTCGATGGTGGACAACGGTGCCGTCCAGTCAAGGTTGTTCACGAGCTGCGCGGCGTTTTCTCCCTCGAAGCTCAGGAACTTTGAGATCTGGGCGCCCAGGTAGCCCACCCACTCCGCAACGATCTCCCGATCGTTGAGGGTGCGCTCCGCGGTCGGTTTTGGGTCCCCGACCAGCCCAGTGGATCCCCCGACGAGCCCAAGAGGATTGTGACCTGCGAGTTGAAGTCTTCGCATAAGCAGGAGTTGCACGAGGTTGCCCAGGTGCAAGCTTGCGGCCGTCGGGTCGAATCCGCAGTAGTACGTAATGGGGGGTCCAGCTAGGAGGGACTTGAGTTCTGCTTCATCCGTAGAGATGTGGATGAGCCCTCGCCATTGGATTTCCTCCCACACGCTGTCAAAAGAATCGTCGTTGCTTTGGGTCTTGAGGGCTTCGGATGCTGGCACCGGGTCAGAATATCAGTGTTTTACGTTAAGCCTTGAAGCTTGAAGTTTCTAAATCATGCCTGTAACCTTGATATTCCACAATCAAGTACCAAGCATTGAGAGAACCCGTGTTTGTCATTACCGCAGATCAGGTCGACAGCCGCAAGAACGCTGACCTCGTTGCCGCGACCATCACCGAGCTGACCGCAGCACCGATCACGCCGGTCCTCGTCGCCGAGCGCACGGTCGGCGACGAACTACAAATCCTGGTGGCGAACGGCAACGATGCGCTCACGGTCATCCTGTACCTCACTCGTACCGGCCAGTGGAGCGTGGGTTGTGGCACCGGGGATGTATCGAGCCCGCTGCCCGACAACATTCGAGAAGCAACCGGCGGAGCGTTCATCGCCGCCAGACGCGCCGTCGAACGCGCCAAGAAGCGCCAGTCAAAATTTGCCCTCGAGACGGAACCAGAAACAACACAGGCGTCCGACGCCGAAGCACTGATCGACCTGTTCCTGACTCTTCGCGCACGCCGCACCCCGGAAGGCTGGGAACTCTTTGACCTCCTCGAAGGCACAGACCTCACGCAGGCAGCAGCAGCAGAACAACTCGGCATCAGCCCCCAAGCGGTGAGCCTGCGTGCCCGCGCGGCTGAGCTACGCATCGAAGACGCAGCTCGAGAACCACTCACGCGCATCCTCGACAACCTCGATAATGTGGAGAACGCCACTAGGGAAGGTCGCGCATGATACTCATCCTCGACATCATCATCTGGAGCGTTTATCTGCTCCTGCTCGCCGGCGGGCTGCTACTGTCCCTCATCTCGAGCCGCCGGCCGACCGCGCAGAGACCAGCGAACTCCTGGCTCATCGTGCCGGTTGTCGCCCTCATCGCCGTTGCCATTGTGTTTGCCGCGATCGGTGGCCTGCAGTCCGCACCATCGCTAGGGTTCCACGTCGCCGCAACAATCCTTTTGCTATTCATCGGCGTTATCGGGGGCAGCCCGGTCGTTCAAGTCGTGCTCACGCTGGCCGGAAGCGGCGCAGTGCCGCTCGGCGAACACGGCGGCATTTTGGTGAGCGAAGATGGCGCAAAAAAGAAGGAGCGCGAAATTCTGCGTGGCGGCATGACCATTGGGTACTTGGAGAGACTCGCCATCATCGGGGCCGCGTTGGTCGGTCAGGTCGCAGCGGTCGCCATTGTCGTCGCCATCAAAGGCCTTGGTCGATTCTCAGAACTTGAAAACTCAGCGGCGCGAGAACGCTTCATCATTGGAACTCTTGCGAGCATTGTGTGGGCTGCAGCCTGTGTTGCTCCCGCACTTGTTGGCTGGTAGTCGCGCCCTACTTCGCACGGCGGCGTTGAGGCGTATGCGCCTTGTACGGCGACACGGTGCGATCGCCCGGTATCCAGAACCGCCAGGGAAACTCGTCGTTTCCGCCCGGTCCTGACACTCCCGTGCGGGGCCCTGTCGACACCTCGGGTACTCCCCCGCCAAGCTCAAGCCGAATACGACTCGAGGCAAGATCTGAACCGCCATCCTCCAGCGTGATCCCGGTCGCTACCGTGAGTCGCGCGGGACCTTGAGCAAGGTCGGAGTCCGATCGCGACGTCACCCGGCGTGAGCGAGCAAGTTCAATACCTTCCACAATTTCCCCGGCACGCACCAAACACCCCGACGCTTGACCCTCCGGTCCACACACCACGTTCGCGCACGTGTGCATCCCATAAGTGAAATACGTGTACAGATGACCTGGCTCGCCGAACATGACCGCATTGCGGTTCGTCTTACCCCGAAAAGCATGCGAACCCGGATCCTCCGACCCGTTGTATGCCTCGACCTCAGTGATGCGCAGTGTCACCCTGCCCTCCGGTGACTCCACCGAAAGAAAAGAACCGAGAAGCAACGGCGCGACCTCGACGCTCGATTTCTGCAAAAGCGAGCGATCGAACCTCATCAGGCGTTGGACGCTCCAGTCAGTGCTTTCACGCGTGCGGCAAGTTGCGCGAGTTGATCAGCGACGCGTTCGGGTGCCGTACCACCGACACCTTTGCGGCTTGCAATCGACCCTGTCACCGTGAGGACCGTGCGGACCTCAGGGACAAGCAGTGACGACACCGCCTGCAATTGCTCGTCACTGGCCTCATCCAGTGCAAGATTGTGCGCTTCGCAGAACGCGACAAGTGACCCCGTCACTTCATGAGAATCCCGGAACGGGACTCCCTGCCGAACGAGCCACTCGGCGACATCCGTGGCCAAGGAGAAGCCCTGCGGGGCGAGCTCCGCCATCCGCTCGGTATCGAATCGCAACGTGGCAACCATCCCCACGAAGGCGGGCAACAACTCTTCAAGCGTTTCAACCGAATCGAATACCGGTTCTTTATCTTCTTGAAGGTCACGATTGTAGGCAAGCGGGAGCCCCTTCAAGGTGGCAAGAAGCCCCGTGAGGTTTCCAATCAGCCGTCCTGCTTTACCGCGCGCAAGCTCCGCAATATCGGGATTCTTCTTTTGCGGCATGATCGACGACCCGGTCGAATAGGCGTCGTCCAGCGTCACGAACCCGAATTCCCGCGTGTTCCACAGGATGATTTCTTCCGAGAACCGGGAAAGGTCTATCCCCAGTTGAGCGGTGATGAAGGCGAATTCGGCCACGACGTCGCGCGCGGCCGTTGCGTCAATCGAGTTTTCACTCGTGCCGGACAGCCCAAGCTCACTCGCGACAAGGGCCGGGTCGAGCCCCAGCGAGCTTCCCGCTAGTGCGCCAGCCCCATAGGGCGAAACGGATGCGCGCACCCGCCAATCCCGAAACCGCTCCAACGTGCGCACGAGCGGCCACGCGTGGGCGAGCAAGTGATGAGCCAAGAGAACTGGTTGCGCGTGCTGAAGGTGTGTTCGACCGGGCATCACTGCGCCCTCATGAGCTTTGGCCTGGCCCGAAATCGCTTCAACAAGTTGCGCAACCTGATGCTCGATCACGCTCGCGTGGTCGAGCAGGTACAGCCGCACGAGTGTTGCAATCTGATCGTTGCGGCTGCGCCCTGCCCGTAATTTTCCGCCGAGTTCTGGCCCGGCAAGGAGAAGGAGTTCGCGCTCAAGCGCTCCGTGAACGTCTTCGTCGCTCTCGTGTGCTGTGATCGAGCCCTCCTGCACCCCCTGGAGGAGTGAATCCAACGCAGCATTCATCTGCGCCAGTTCAGATTCGTCCAAGTACCCTGCCGTCGCAAGCGCCTTCGCGTGCGCTCGTGAACCCGCAATATCGTAGGGCGCGAGTTGCCAGTCGAAGTGCGTTGACCGGCTCAGCAGCGCGAGCTCGGGCGAGGGCCCGGCTGCGAACCGGGCACCCCACAAGCTTCCTTCGTTGGTTTCGCCGCCCGTAGACATTACTCGCCCGCCGCGCCCTCGGCGCCGGCATCCCGACGCGCGGAAATGCGACTCGGCAATGACCACAGTTCGATGAACCCCTTTGACAGCGACTGATCGAACGTGTCGCCGGTGTCGTAGGTTGCGAGGTCGAAGTCGTACAGGCTTTCGCTGCTGCGCTGGCCGGTAACAACCGCGTGGCCCGCCTGCAGTTTGATCCGAATGTCGCCGCTCACGTGGCGTTGCGTGTCATCGATAAAGACATCGAGGGACTGCTTGAGTGCGGAGAACCACAAACCGTCGTAGACCAGGTTTGCCCAGTCCGTCTCGACCTTGCGCTTGTAGCGATTGAGGTCGCGCTCCAACGTGAGGTTCTCGAGCGCTTCGTGCGCGGTAATCAAGGTAGTTGCCGCAGGCGTCTCATAGATCTCACGGCTCTTGATGCCGACAAGACGGTCTTCCATAATGTCTACGCGGCCGACGCCGTGCTTGCCTGCCAACGTATTGAGGTTCTGGATGATCTCCAGCGGAGACAGTGCCTTGCCATCGATCGACACGGGGATGCCCTGTTCGAACGTGATGATGATCTCATCGGCAGGCTTCACCTCCGCCGGGTTTTGCGTGTACTCGTAAAGATCTTCGATGGGTGCATTCCAGGGGTCTTCGAGGAACCCGGTCTCCAAGGTGCGGCCCCACACGTTTTTGTCGATCGAATACGGGCTCTTCTTCGACTGTTCGATTGGCAAGTTGCGCTCTTGCGCATAGACGATTGCCTTGTCCCTTGTGAGGGCAAGGTCACGCACCGGAGCGATGCTGGTCAACTCTGGTGCGAGCGCAGCGATGGCTGCTTCAAACCGCACCTGGTCGTTCCCTTTACCCGTGCAACCGTGCGCGACGCTGTCGGCACCGAGTTCGCGGGCCGTGGACGCAAGGTACTTCGAAATGAGCGGGCGGGACAGCCCCGAGACGAGCGCATACTGCTTCTGATAGCTTGCGTTCGCCTTGAGCGCCGGCATGAGGTAGTCGTTCGCGAACTCATCTTTCGCGTCAACAACCACGGCCTCTACTGCTCCACAGTCGAGGGCGCGCTGGCGGATGTCCTCCATGTTCTCGCCGCCCTGACCAACGTCGACGGCGAGCGCGACAACTTCCTTGCCTGTTGCATCCTTCAACCAGCCAATGCCGACTGAGGTATCGAGGCCGCCGGAATAGGCGAGGACTACGCGTTCTGACATGTGTGATTTCTCCTAGTGATTCTCTTTTAGTTTATTCAGGACTGTTGCAAGAGCCAGACGAGCAAAGCTTTCTGGGCATGCAAACGATTTTCGGCCTCATCCCAGATGACGCTTTGCGGGCCATCAAGCACGTGGGCGGTCACCTCGAATCCGCGGTCGGCAGGGAGGCAGTGCAGGAAGAGCGCGTCAGGCTTCGCCAGGGCAAGCAACTCCTCATTCACCTGGTACGGGCCAAGCTGAGAGAGCCGTTCGGCCTTTTCCGCTTCACGCCCCATCGACACCCACGTGTCGGTGACGACAACATCTGCGCCAACCACGGACTCGGCAGGGTCGGTGAACAGCGCTATCGAACCACCAGTCTCCTCGGCCCGCTTCTTCGCATCGGCGACCACGGTATCCGCCGGTTCATATCCGGCAGGCGACGCAATACGTACGTGCATTCCTGCCGTAGCTCCGGCGAGGAGATAGGACTGAGCCATATTGCAGGCGCCATCTCCGAGGAACGTGACAGTGAGTCCCGCCAACTCTCCGCGGTGTTCCCGGATGGTGAGCAAGTCTGCGAGAAGTTGACACGGGTGGAAGTCGTCACTCAACGCGTTGATGACGGGAACCGTTGTGCCTTCCGCCATCTCTTCCAATCCAGCTTGAGCGTAGGTGCGCCACGCGATCGCGGCCACCTGGCGTTCCAGCACGCGCGCAGTGTCTGCGGCCGTCTCTTTGCCGCCCAACTGGCTGTTCGCCGTACTTATGATCAGGGGAACTCCGCCAAGTTCGGCGATTCCCACCGCAAAGGACACTCGCGTGCGTGTGGAGGACTTGTCAAAGATCACAGCGACTGTGCGCGGTCCGGCCAAGGGTCTCGTCGAGAACCGGTCGGCCTTGAGTTCCAGTGCCAGATCGAGAATTGTCGACTGCTCAGATTGACTCAGGTCGTCGTCCCGCAAAAGGTGTCGGGTCATGATGTTGCCTCCAATGTTGCGGTGAATAGTTCGCGGAACGCGGCGATCTCGTCGTCGCCCACGACGAGCGGTGGTGCGATTCGGATGCTGTAGTCGTTGGGCGCATTGATAATGAGGCCACGCTCAAGGGCAGCGTCGGCCATATGTTTTGCGACGGGTTTCGTGAGGCCAACGCCAAGAAGTAGCCCTCGACCTCTTACCTCGGCAATCAAGGGATGGCCAAGTCCAAGAATCAGTTCTCGGAGCTCGATCCCGCGCTTCGCGGCATTCTCGACAAGGCTCGCTCGTTCAATCTCGCCAAGAACGGCGTTCCCCGCGGCCGAAGCGAGCGGGTTCCCACCGAACGTGCTGCCGTGCTGTCCAGCCTGGAAGAGAGTGGATGCCTCGCCGAACGTCACTAGGGCGCCAATGGGCACTCCACCAGCAAGCCCCTTCGCGAGCACGATCGCGTCCGGGACAATGTCGAACTGCTGGAACGCAAACCAACTGCCCGTGCGGCCGATACCGGTCTGAATTTCGTCGAGGATCAAGAGCACACCGTGCTTACGCGTGAGCTCTCGTGCCTTGGCCAGATAGTCCTCGGGAAGCTCGACTACGCCAGCCTCGCCTTTGATGGGCTCAAGAATCAGTGCCGCGACATCCGGGCCGATTGCCTGCTCTAACGCCTCGACCGTCGAGTCAAGGTGTTCAATCCCTGGGATGAGCGGGGTGAAGGGATCCTGCAGCGCAGCCTGACCGGTCAACGACAACGCGCCCATCGTGCGCCCGTGGAACGAGTGCGACAGTGCAAGAATTCGTGGCCGTGCACCCCCCGCCACGTTCAAACGCGAGAGTTTCAGTGCTGCTTCAATTGCTTCCGTTCCCGAGTTGCAGAAGAAGACGCGTCCCGAATCCCCCGCGCCGCTTATGCGCTGGAGACGTTCGGCAAGCTCGATCTGCGGAGGGGATGCGAAGTAGTTCGACACGTGCGCGAGAGTACCTATCTGGTTGCTCACCGCCGCAACGAGCGCAGGGTGGGCGTGGCCGAGGGAGTTCACCGCAATCCCAGCAAGGAAGTCCAAATACTTCTTCCCGTCGGCGTCCCAGACGTAGCAGCCTTCGCCGCGCGCCAAGAGCGCTTGAGGAGAAGTGATGGTACCCATCAAACTTGCGCGATACCGAGAGAGCCAGTCTGTTTCACTCATCGTGGGTCCTCTCCAATGGGGCAGTAACAACGGTTCCTGATGAACCAAACGGTTCAGAAATCAAGACATGGGGGGTTCGGCCGTCAATGATTGCGACGCGATCCACTCCGCCGAGAATGGCGCTTCGAGCGGCGGCGACCTTCGGGATCATCCCCGATTCCAGTTTCGGCATGAGCGCGGTCAACTCGTCAGTGGTGACGGTGCGGATGAGCGACTGCCGATCCGGCCAGTCGCCGTAGAGTCCGGCAACATCTGTCAGCAACAGCAACCACTGTGCGTCGAGTGCCGCGGCGAGCGCGCCTGCAGCAGAATCCGCGTTCACGTTGAGGAGCTCCCCGGTGTCAACATCGCGGGAAATGGCAGAAACCACCGGAATGCTCCCGGTCTCTAGCGCGGCCTCCACGTGCGCGGTTGCGACGCTCGTAATCTCGCCAACGAGCCCGAGATCGACGCGGGCGCCATCAACGAAGGTCGTGGCCCGTCGTGCCGAGAAAAGACCGTGGTCATCACCGGCAAGCGCCACAGGCGCTCCGCCTGCCGAGTGCAGCAGAGAAGTAAGCTCGGAACCAATTTGCGCCAGAACGTCGTCGACGACGTCGATCGCTTCAGAGGTGGTCACGCGGAGACCGCCCCGAAATTCGCTGTGGATACCCCGCGAAACCAACTCGGAAGAAATCTGTGGCCCTCCCCCGTGCGCGACCACAACGCGCACTCCCGCATGCCGGAGTGCGACGATGTCTGCACAGAAAGATTCAGTCAACGCCTCGTCGACCATGGCGTTGCCGCCGAACTTCACCACGACCGTTTGGCCGTTCAGGTCGTCTAACCAGGTTGTCATCATCAACTCGAATACGCGCTGTTCTCATGCACATACGCGTGCGTGAGGTCGTTGGTGAGAACGGTGGCCGAGGCGCTCCCGGCAAAAAGGTTTAGGTCGAGTGCGAGCGCCCGAGGAGTGAGGTCCACATTTTCCCGCGGGGCATCCGGTTGGCCTTCGTGGCATACCCGGACACCATTCATGCTCACGTCAACGTGATACGGGTCAAAATGTGCGCCAGTCGTACCAATAGCTGCGAGAACCCGACCCCAGTTGGGGTCGTTCCCGAACACCGCGGTCTTGAACAGGTTGCTCCGGGCAATGGAGCGGCCCACCTCTTCGGCATCAGCCTCAGTCGCTGCCCCGCTCACAGTGATGGTGATCTCGTGGCCAGCACCCTCCGCATCGGCCATCAATTGCCTTGCGAGGTTGCCGCACAGCTCGGTGAGTTCCTTCGTGAACGTGTCGAGGTCAGGCCGGATGCCGGAAGCGCCTGATGCCAGCAACGTGACCTGATCGTTTGTCGAAGTGCATCCGTCGGAATCAAGCCGATTGAATGTCGCGGCGACCGCGAGACGCAATGCAGTCTCAAGCTCCTTCGACGACAGTTCGGCATCGGTCGTGACGACCGCCAGCATTGTGGCCAGCTCAGGGGCAAGCATTCCTGCACCCTTTGCCATCCCACCAATACTCCACCCGTCTGCGCCGCCTACCGCAACCTTTTCCACGGTGTCGGTGGTCATGATTGCGCGGGATGCGGCGAGCCCACCGTCTGCGCTCAGAGTTGCTGCAGCCGACACAATTCCGGCAAGCATTTTGTCGCGATCCAGTTGCTCTCCGATGAGGCCGGTCGAGCATACGAGTACGTCTCCTGACGAGACGCCAAGCTCGGTCGCGACAGCTTCCGCCGTGGCGTGGACCGTCTGAAAACCTTGAGAACCCGTGAAGCAATTCGCGCCACCCGCGTTTAACAAGATCGCCGTGGCGACCCCATCATTGATGACTTGCTCCGACCACAGGATGGGGTTGGCCTTCGCCCGGTTGCTCGTGAACACGGCAGCCGCTGACGTGAGCGGCCCGTGATTGACGACAAGCGCAACGTCGAGCCCGCCGGATGCTTTGAGCCCCGCGGAAACACCCGCTGCGACAAATCCTTGAGGTGCTGTGACGCTCACGGTGCAACTCCGTTCATGCTGAGCCCGGTTGACTCTGGAAGCCCTACGGCAATGTTTGCGGATTGGATTGCTGCTCCCGCAGTACCCTTACCGAGATTGTCGATCGCAGTGACAGTGACGACACGCCCCGCGCTCTCATCAACAGCAAGCCCAATGAGCGCCATGTTCGAGCCCACAACATCTGCGGTCTTCGGGAATGTGCCCTCCGGCAGTAGCGTCACGAAGTCCTCGCCCCGGTAGGCCTCGTCCCATGCCGCACGGACCTCGTGCGCTCGAATACCGGGCGCAAGTCTGGCCGTCGACGTTGCCAAGATCCCCCGCGACATTGGAACGAGCACCGGCGTAAAGGACACGCTCACATTCCGACCACCAGCAGCGGTGAGATTCTGAACGATTTCTGGCGTGTGCCTGTGCATTCCACCGACGGCATACGCGCTTGCCGAACCTGCGATCTCGCTCGCAAGCAACTCCGACTTGAGCGCCCGGCCAGCGCCGGACGTTCCCACGGCGAGAACGGCCACCAGGTCATCCGCCATCACAATTCCAGCCCGAATTCCCGGAGCCAGCCCCAGCGTAATGGCCGTCACGTTGCAGCCAGGAACAGCGATGCGTTGGACACCGCTTAGCGCGCTGCGCTGTTTCTCGCCGGAAGCCAGAACCAACTCTGGCATTCCGTAGCTCCACGGTTCATGGAACTCTCCCCCGTAAAACGACTCCCATGCTGCGGAATCGGTGAGCCGATGGTCTGCGCCGCAATCTACGACCAACGGAACACGTGCCAGCGCGCCGGCGAGGCTCCCGGAGTGACCGTGCGGCAACGCCAGAAAAACAATGTCGTGACCACCAAGAGTTTCGGGAGTGGTTTCAGTCAGAACTAGGTCGCGATAGGACTGCAAGTGCGGATGCACAGTGGAGAGGGGTACTCCAGCATTGCTGTTCGCCGCAACGGTGCGGACCTCAAACTCAGGGTGATCGGCAAGCAAGCGGAGCAATTCTCCACCGGCGTACCCACTTGCGCCTGCGATGGCTACGGTTTTGGACATGTCGACATCCTTACGATGCGGTCAACGGAAAAGGACCGAGGCGGCGACGCGGCGTTGCGACTGAATAGGTCAGCTGTGCGGCGTCGCCGAAAGTCGGCGCGCACGGCGTCCGCGGAGGTTCACACGACGAGCATCGCCGAGCACTAGCAGCTCAAGGCGAGTATCGCGAGAAATGTCCACGCCGCAAGAATAGCGGGAGAATGCGCGCTCACGAAATCGGGTGCCCGAGCGCCTGAGGTAGTGCGTTAAGATTTAGGCTACGTTGCGCTCAGAATTGAAGCGCCGAGACGAAAGTAGGACTCATGTCTTCACCATTCGACGATCTTCTCAAGCAGATCCCGATCGGCGACATTGCCAAGCAGGTCGGAATCGATCCGTCTCTCGCGGAAATCGCCGTCACCCAAATCCTCCCCACCCTGGTGGGCGGAATGGCAGCCAACGCTCAGGACACCGGCGGCGCCGATGCACTTACGAAGGCACTTGCCTCGCACAAGGACAAGCTGGGAAGCGTTTCCTCGGTGAAGGACATCGACACGAAGGACGGCGACAAGATTGTCAGCCACGTCTTCGGTACGAAAAAGGATGACGTTGTCAAAGCGGTCGCCGACAACAAGGGCGTCGCGCAAGACATCATCGCCCAAATTCTTCCTATCGTTGCTCCCATCGTCCTCGCGTGGGTTGCCAATCAGTTCTTCGGCAACAAGAGCACCTCAACCACGGAAGCTGCTGCACCAGAAGCCTCCGGTGGCATTGGCGACCTTCTCGGCGGGCTGCTCGGCGGCATGACCGGAGGCAGTTCAAACAACAGTGGCGGAGATCTTCTCGGCGGACTGATTGGTGGACTTCTCGGCGGGAAAAACTAGTCCCGAATTTCAGCACCACACTCTGCAGCGGCGGAGGCGACACCAGCCATTTTGGCTTCTGTTGCCTCGGCCGCTGTTAACGTTCGGTCAGCAGCACGAAAGCGCAAGGCAAAAGTAAGCGACTTCGTCCCAGGCGCGATCCCGGACCCACGATAGTCATCCACAAGTTGGGCATGCTCTAGCAACTCTCCGGCCCCGGTCTCAAGTGCCGCGAGGACACTTCCCGCTGGCACCGCGTCATTCACGACAAGCGAGACATCCTGGGTGGCTGCCGGGAACGTCGCGATCGCGCTCGAGGTAACTTCGACGGGCGCAAGCTCAATAAGTTTGCCTAGGTCTAGTTCGAGCACCGCGACGCGCTTGGGCAGGTCTAGCTCAAGCGCCACCGACGGAAGAACCTCGCCAGCGAATCCAACCTGCACTCCGTCGACGACGAGAGCTGCGGTGCGGCCCGGGTGTAGTCCGGCTAGTTCTGTCGCGACCGCCGAGAGCGAGGTGCCCAGCGCAGACGCAACCATGTTGGCAGCCGAAAGAGCATCAGTCAGGCCAGCATCAACTGCTGGCTGACCTGGCTGCTTGGGAATGACATCCCCGAGCACGAGCACCGACAGCTTTCTGGGCTGCGCGGGGATGGACGCGTTGAGCTCGGCAAGCTGGGCATCCGTCGGCCTCACGTTGCCTGCGGGAACAACAACATCCTTGGCTGGGCCTGACGTGTCCGGCAGGAACACGGTGCCGACTTCGAAGAGCGACAGCGCCACAAGCCCTCTGGAGAGGTTGCGCTGAGCCGCTGTCACGAGTCCTGGAAGCAAAGACGTGCGCAAGAACGGCGCTGCCCCGTCGATAGGGTTCGCGAGTTCAACCGCCGCAACCGCGTCGCCGAACAAGGACAGCTGGGCCTGAGAAACGAACGGGTACACCATGACCTCGGTAAACCCATTTGCCGCAAGCACTTGAGCCGCGGAACGACGAAGCCGCTGTTCTCGCGTAAGCCCTCGCCCGGGGGGCGCGGTGGGCAACACAGCCGGAATGCAGTCGTAGCCGACGATTCGTGCCACCTCTTCGGCAAGATCAGACTTGTCTCGGAGGTCGGGGCGCCACGTGGGTGGCACAACAACGTAGCCGTCAGGTGACGTGGTCACGTCGGAGCCGATGGCAGTGAGCGCATCGACGGTTTCCGCGAAGCTGAAATCTGCACCAACAATCGAATTCACAAACGTCGCAGGCAGCACGATCGGCTCTTGCGCCGCGAGCTCGCCAACGGACCAAACGTGATCATCTGCCACTCCCCCAGCCAGTTCGACGAGAAGGTCAACGGCGCGCGCTGCGGCAGCCTGCGCCACGGCGGGATCAACGCCCCGCTCGTAGCGTTTGGACGCTTCGCTGGGAAGTTTGTGACGTCGCGCTGAACGAGCAATCGACACCGAATCGAAGTTCGCGGCCTCAATGAGCACGTTGCGAGTTGATTCGCTGTTCTCGGTTCGCGCGCCACCCATGACTCCGGCAAGACCAATTGGGCCCTCGGCGTCAGTGATGAGGAGATCTTCCGTGTTGAGCGCGCGATCCTGATCATCCAGGGTCGTGATGCGCTCGCCCTCGTTCGCTCTGCGAACCGTGATTCCCCCACGAACCGTGTCGAGGTCGTAGGCGTGGAGGGGCTGCCCAAGCTCGATCATGACGTAGTTGGAAATATCGACTACAAGGGAAATCGAGCGGATGCCGGCGAGCGTCAGCCGCGAAATCATCCAGGCTGGCGTGGGGCGAGAAGGGTCAACATCGCGAACGACTCTGGTCACGAAGAGCGAGCAACCGTCGTTGCCCCGGATCGGTGACGCATCGCTCAGCGTGACAGGCACAGGATTGGACGATGCGTCAGACGCGGTCACGTGCTGCGGGTCTTTCGGCGCCGGGTCAGTAAACGTCGCGCCAGTTGCGTGCGAATACTCCCTGGCAATTCCACGAATTGATAGTGCGTAGCCGCGATCGGGTGTGACGTTGACCTCCACCGCCCAATCGTCGAGTCCCAGCAGAGGCAGTGCGTTGGCGCCCACCTCCGGGTCCAGCCCGAGTTCGGTGAGCCGCAAGATACCGTCGTGCTCGTCGCCGAGCCCCAGTTCGCGTGCGGAGGCGATCATGCCATCCGAAACATGTCCATAGGTTTTCCGTGCCGCGATGGGGAACGGTCCGGGGAGAACCGAACCGGGCAAGGTGACAACGACCTTGTCGCCGACGAAAAAGTTGGGGGCACCGCACACAATCCCGCGCGGTTGGTCCTCACCTACGTCAACCTGACACCAGCGAATTGTCTTGCCGTTACTTTGCGGCTCGTCCACAAACTCCAGCACTTGGCCAACGACGATCGGACCTTCCAACCCGAAGGAGTGCACGGCCTCTTCTTCGAGACCGACACGCACAAGTGCGGCGTGAAGGTCCTCTGGAGTGAGATCGGCGGGGGCATCGACAAAATCGCGAAGCCAGCTCACGGGAACCCGCATCAGACCACCATCCCAAACTGATTTGAAAACCGAATGTCGCCCTCAACCATGTCCCGCATATCTTTCAATTCGTTGCGGAACATGAGCGTGCGCTCAATACCCATGCCAAAGGCGAAGCCTTGATACTCGTCTGGGTCGACGCCGGCTGCGCGCAGCACGTTGCGGTTTACCATGCCACAACCGCCCCACTCGATCCAGCGCGCCCCGCCCTTCGCGTTGGGCTGCCAGACATCCATTTCGGCGCTTGGCTCGGTGAATGGAAAAAAGTTGGGTCGCAACCGAATCTTGGCCTCGTCTCCAAACATGAGGCGGGCGAAGTGTTCGAGGGTTCCACGCAAGTGCGCCATCGTGAGCCCTTTGTCGATAGCAATTCCCTCTACTTGGTGGAATACCGGAGTGTGCGTGGCGTCAAGCTCGTCCTTGCGGAAGACCTTGCCTGGAGCCACAACGTACACGGGCAACTCGCGCGAGAGCAGGCTTCGAATTTGCACGGGGGAAGTCTGGCTGCGCAAGACGAGCCGAGAACTGGTGGGACTGGCGAAGAAAGTGTCTTGTTCTGATCGCGCGGGATGGTCAGCATCCGTATTGAGCGCGTCGAAGTTGAACCACTCATTCTCTAGCTCAGGACCCTCGGCAATTTCCCATCCCATACCAATGAAGATGTCGCCGATGTGCTCCATCAAGAGGTTCAGCGGATGACGCGCACCGGGCGTCCAGCGAGTCGGGACCGCCGTCACATCGACGGTCTCGGCCGCGAGCTGAGCGGCCTCCTCAATTGCGGAAAGCTCGGCCTCGCGAGCGTCAAACGCCCTCGTGACGGCTGCGCGGTTTTCACCGACGAGCTTTCCTGCCGCTGCTTTCTGATCCTTGGGCACGTTCCGCATTTGGGCGTTGAGTTTCGCCAAGGCGGAACCCTCCCCGGTGTGCTCAGATCGCGCGGACTTGAACTCCGCAAGCGTGGACGCGGAACTCAGCGCGGCAAGCGCTGCGTTCTTCGCCTCAGCGACGGCTTCTTCGGTGATGGGATTGGTCTCAGACACGAGACCTAAGTTTAGCGGTGCGGGTCGGGTGGTTCGAAGCCGCGCCCTGGCAGGGTGATCGCGCGAGTTCCTTCTTCGCCAATTTGCTTTGGCGTGTTGGGAAGCGCCTTGCCTAGCCGTGGCCCGCTTCGTCGCGCTACATACCTGGCGACCCACGACAGCGTGAGGTTGAGAGTCAGGTAGATTACGAGACCGACCAAGAACAGCGTGAACATGTAGCGACTGCCAAAGAAGTTGCGGTAGTCACCCACCGTGCGCGCCAATTCCGGGTACGCGACGATATACGCCAGTGATGTGTCTTTCAGCAACACAACGAGCTGCGCCAAAATGATGGGCAACATTTGTCGAAATGCTTGTGGGAATTCGATGAACGTCCAGGCCTTCATCGGGGTCAACCCAATGGCCAGTCCTGCTTCGCGCTGTCCACGTGGGAGTGACACCACTCCAGCGCGCAACGCTTCGCCGATGATGGCTCCGTTGTAGAGCGCAAGCCCGAGGACACCAGCCCAATACGAATCGTTAATAACGACGAGGAAGACAAAGAAAATCATTAGGAGGACGGGGATGCCACGGATGAATTCGAGAAGTACGCTTACGGGAATCCGGATCCAGGCGAACCGTGAAGTGCGTCCAAGCGAGAAGGCAATTCCAATGGCGATAGCCAAAACCGCTGCGGCGGCCGCCATCCGCAAGGTATTCAAGGTGGCATTGCCGAAACCGATCCAGACTTCGGGGTCAGCCAAGATGTCCCAGCGGGAAATGTCAAACATCCCGGGTGTAGTTACGCCGCTAGCGGCGTTAACACGCGGTGCCGCAAGAATCACGTACATCCAATAGGCGAAGGCGACAATGGCGATCACCCCGACGATGGAGGCAATCATGGAGCGACGTCGGGTCTTGGGACCTGGCGCGTCGTAGAGAACGCTCAAACTCATTTCATCACCACCACTCGTTTTTCAATCGCCCCGGCAATGAGCCCAAGCGGAATCGTGATGGCGAGGTAGAGAAGAGCGGCGTAAATCAAAACAAGCATGACGGAACCGGGGTTGTCACGGGTTGCTGCGCCAGTTTGCTTGAACAGTTCATCGACGAAAAAAATACCGGCGACTGAAGTGTTCTTGGTCAACGCGATAAAGACATTGATGAGTGGGGGTACAACCATGCGTGTCGCCTGAGGAAGAACGACGAGCGTCACCGTCTGAACAAAACCCATACCCACGCTGCGGGCCGCTTCGGCTTGGCCGACGGCGACGCCGTTAAATCCGGACCTAATTGCTTCGGCGACGAACGGCGATGTGTAGGCAATCAGGCCAATGACCGCAAGCGGGAAATAGTCGAGGCCAACTCCGAGGATGGGCAGTACAAGTCCCGTAAACATCAGGACGAGAAGGAGCGGAATGTTGCGAAGAACTTCGGTGTAGACCGTGGCAAAAACTCGCAGTGACGGAACCGGAGATATCCGCATTGTGGCAATGAGCACTCCCACAACAAAGGCGCCTACACCTGCAAAGAGGAGTAACAGCAACGTCGTGAGAAAACCATTCCAATAGATTGGCGTCACGTCGATTATTGCGTCCACTCTCCACCTCCTCCAAGCATTCGAACGTTTGGGAAACAAACAAAGGGTAGCGGGCTCGTCATCACTTGCGTGCGGACGAGCCCGCCACTCTCAAGCTACCTAGTAGCGGTTGACCGCCGGAGGCTCAGGAGTCTTCAGGACCTTGCCTGCAGTGCTCTCCCATGCTGACTTCCAGCTGCCATCCGCGTAGGACGCTTCCAGCGTGTCGTTGATGAACGAACGGAAGTCGTCATCTTCAAGGCCGAGGCCGATGCCGTAAGGCTCTTCGGTGAACGGGTTGCTGATGACCTCGAACTCGCCAGCGTTCTGGTCGGCGAGGCCGGCCAGAATGACGTTGTCCGTGGTGACCGCAATGACGTTGCCGTTACGAAGCGGCTCGAGGCAGTTCGAGTAGGTGTCGGTCGTAATGAGGTTCACACCATATTCCATGATGTTCTTCTCCGATGTGGAACCTGCAACACTGCACACGTCCTTGCCCGTAAGGTCGTCCGGGCCGGTAATGCCCTCAGGGTTGCCCGCGAGAACAAGGATGTCCTGACCCGCGTTGTAGTACGGTCCGGCGAAGGAAATAACTTCCTTGCGGCTGTCGTTAATCGTGTACGTAGCTACCACGATGTCGACCGTGCCGTTCTCAATGAACTGCTCGCGGTTTGCTGAAACTGTTTCGACCCAGTTGATGTTGTCTTCCGAGATGCCGAGTGCGTTGGCAATAATCTTGCCAATCTCCACGTCGAATCCGACGGGGTCTCCGCTCGGTCCCTTGAGGCCGAACAGTGGCTGGTCGAACTTGGTTCCGATGGTGATCGAGCCGGCGTCGGCAAGTGCCGCCATTGTTGTTCCTGCTGCGAACTCAGGTGTTTCAACGTCTGGCGCTGCGGCGTCGCCGCCTCCCGCACAGGCGCCAAGCGCAAGCACGCTCGCTGCGGCGATGGCAGTGATCATCAGACCTTTTCTGATTCTCATGTCTGTCTCCTTGGTGTGTTGCTTACCCACGAATTAGTGGGTAAGGATTTTCGAGAGGAAGTCTTTCGCCCTCGAACTCTGTGGATTAGTGAAGAATTCATCGGGAGTTGCTTCTTCAACAATCTCGCCGTCCGCCATGAACAACACTCGATCCGCTGCTTTGCGCGCAAAACCCATTTCGTGTGTCACCACGACCATGGTCATGCCCTCTGTCGCCAGCTGCTCAATGACGTCGAGCACTTCCGAGATCATTTCGGGGTCGAGAGCGGATGTCGGCTCATCAAGCAAAATAAGTTTCGGTTCCATGGCAAGCACGCGAGCGATCGCGACACGTTGCTGCTGCCCACCGGAAAGCTGCGACGGCATCTTTGATGCCTGATTGGCTACCCCAACGCGATCAAGCAGCTCCATAGCTTTCTTGTCTGCCTCAGCTTTGGACTGCCCTCTGACCTTGCGCGGACCGATAGTCACGTTTTCAAGGACAGTCTTGTGAGCGAATAGGTTGAAGGACTGGAACACCATGCCAACGTCAGCGCGAAGCTTGGCGAGGCCGCGTCCTTCTTCAGGGAGCAAAACACCATCAATCGTGATCGTGCCATCGTCAATAGTCTCGAGCCGGTTAATCGCGCGACAGAGAGTCGACTTACCAGAACCACTCGGGCCGATAACGACAACAACCTCGCCGCGACCGACAGTCGTACAAATATCTTTCAAAACGTGAAGCTCGCCAAAGTGCTTATTGACGTGGTCGATTACGACCAGAGGTTCACCGCTGTGTGATGGCTCCATCGTCACAGGCTGTCACACGCAGACACTGCGAAACAAACCACGACACCGTTCGTAACCGAGACGTGACACACGCTCTCATGAAACGCGGAGCTTTGCGCGAAGCAATGCGACTAGTTGGCCTCGCGCTGCGCGAACGCTGATTCGTAGAGGCACACGGACGCCGCAGTCGCCAAGTTCATTGATTCGGCGTGCCCATAGATCGGCACAGCAACCACACGGTCAGCCAACGCCAATTGTTCTTCAGTGAGACCACGCGCTTCATTGCCAAAGAGCCACGCCGTCGGCTTCGCAAGAACTCCTTCGCTGCGAACCTGAAGCAGGTCATCACCCTTGATGTCGGCAGCAAGAACCTGGATCCCTGCCTCCCGGCATCGAGTCACAACATTGTCAAGTTCTGCGCCGACTGACACCGGCAGGTGAAAGATCGAACCCGTGGACGATCGCACGACCTTCGGGTTGTACAGGTCCACACTTCGGCCAGAAAAAATCACGCCCTGAGCGCCCGACGCGTCCGCGGCGCGAACAATAGTTCCGGCATTTCCCGGATCCCTCACCTCTTCAAGAATTGCAATGAGGCTGGGCATGGAACCGTCGGAGTGAACTCGAAGCAGGTCTTTGAGCGATGTCGGAAACTGGCTGCACACCGCGATGATGCCCTGCGGCGTGACGGTGTCTGCCATCGACTCCAGCACCTTCTCGGTGACGAATTCGACATCCACTCCAGCAGCAACCGCTGCCTGGCTGATGTCGTTGTATCGCTCCAACGCGGTAGGGGTCGCATACAGCTCAACGACAAGTTCTGGCCGGTAAGTCAGGGCCTCAGCCACAGCTTGAGGGCCTTCCAGAAGGAAAAGCCCGGTCTCAGACCGGGCTTCTCTCTTCTGAAGTTTTGCGACAGCCCTGATCTGTGGAGAACGCGGGTTGTCAATCATGACACCAGCCTAAGCTGCTGACGCACCCTTGGGCGCGTTAACGTCCTTCGGCAGTGCTGCCTTAGCAGTCGACACGATCGAGGCGAACGTTGCCGGCTCGTTGACCGCAAGCTCGGCGAGGATACGGCGGTCGACCTCGATACCGGCCAGGTTCATTCCCTGGATGAGGCGGTTGTAGGTCATACCGTTCTCGCGAGCGGCAGCGTTAATGCGCTGAATCCACAGACGACGGAAGTCGCCCTTGCGCGCACGACGGTCGCGGTATGCGTAAACGAGGGAGTGGGTGACCTGCTCCTTCGCCTTGCGGTAGAGGCGCGAGCGCTGTCCACGGTAACCGGATGCGCGCTCGAGGATGACCCGACGCTTCTTGTGGGCGTTGACCGCCCGCTTCACTCTTGCCATTTTCTTTGTATTCCTTTAGGTACGGGGTCTAGCGACCGAGAAGCTTCTTGATGGCCTTGACGTTGGCCTTGGCGACGGGCTCGTCCTGGTTGAGACGACGTTTGCGCTGACCCGACTTCACTTCAAGGTTGTGTCGCATACCGGCCTGCTGCTTCATGATCTTTCCGCTACCGGTGACCTTGAATCGCTTCTTTGCCCCTGAGTGGGTCTTCTGTTTAGGCATCGTTCTCTTCCTCTTTCTCGCTAACGTTCTTCTTTTTCGCGGCCTGGCGACGAGCATCAGCTTCAGCCTTCGCCGTGGCCTTGGTCTTGAGTGGGCCGATCACCATCACCATGTTGCGACCATCAATCGTTGGGGTGGACTCGACAGAGCCATACTCCGCGACATCTTCGGCAAACTTCTGCAGCAATCGAACGCCCTGATCCGGACGGGACTGCTCACGGCCGCGGAACAAAATCATGGCTTTCACCTTGTCGCCGCCCTGCAAGAAACCTTCGGCGCGCTTGCGCTTGGTTTCGTAATCGTGAGTGTCGATTTTGAGGCGGAACCGAACCTCTTTGAGGATGGTGTTCGCCTGATTGCGTCTGGCTTCTTTAGCCTTCTGCGCCTCTTCGTACTTGAACTTTCCATAGTCCATGATTTTGGCGACCGGCGGCTTGGAATTCGGCGCAACCTCAACAAGGTCAAGGTCCGCTTCCTGTGCAAGTCGCAGTGCAACCTCGATCTTGACTACTCCGACCTGTTCACCGCTTGGGCCCACGAGTCGAACCTCGGGGACGCGGATTCGGTCATTCGTACGGGAATCGCTGATAGGTAGCTCCTTATGTTTTCCGCTGTGCCATGCTCGGCGCAGTGACGGATGCCACTGTGCTGGCGAGAGAGGAAAAGCACCGATTTGCGCCACGGACTTTCACCGCATTGCAAACCCAGCACCCTGATCTACCGCACGTTTACTACCCGTTCGGCGGGGTGCTAACTACCCGGTAACCTTAAGAAGCGGTTGCGGGTGGGAGAATCTCCACTTTCGCACTGGGAACAATAAGTCCCAGAGCCCGGATGAGTCTAACAGAGGAATAAGTGATGAGCGAGCCTATCGGGAGCCAAGAATCAAGGGACATCTCGGAGGTACCCGCGGTCGAACTTATCAACACGGTCGCAGTGCACCTATTGAGCGCTGCGGCAGTCAAGTGTGGGCTTGCCGAGGACGCGGACTCCGATATCGATTTGGATGAGGCCCGCAAGCTCATCACGGCCCTTGCCGGCCTCGTCACCGCCGCTGCACCGGAAATTGGGGATCAGCACGCCAGGCCGCTTCGCGATGGCCTTCGTTCCATTCAGCTCGCGTTTCGTGAAGCCTCTGAGTTTCCGGATGCTCCAGGAAAAGGTCCCGGTGAAAAATTCACCGGTGCTGTCAACTAACGCGAGAAAACCTGCAGGCACTCCCCCCCCCCCCCCCCCCCCCCCCCCCCCCCCCCCCCCCCCCCCCCCCCCCC
>Ga0209344_10002183_pt1 | contig 22670 bp, 22 predicted proteins | sample Cruoilmetagenom6_FD_187293 | JGI IMG/M metagenome (GOLD analysis project Ga0209344, IMG submission 187293) | Oil polluted marine microbial communities from Coal Oil Point, Santa Barbara, California, USA - Santa Barbara Oil Seep Sample 6 (SPAdes)... | ecosystem: Environmental > Aquatic > Marine... | reverse complement strand
TGGGTGGTGCGATCGGCGCCTTCATCGTCTTCCTTATGGCGGTATGGCGCGGGATGCGCCTGACCGAACTGAAGGATGCGCTGCTGGAGACCGCCAAGCTGAGCGTGATGATCTTCACGATCATCTGGGGCGTGCTGATCTATGTGCGCTTCCTCGGCTTTGCCGATCTGCCGGGGGCCTTTGCGGACTGGATCACTTCGTTGACCATGTCGCCGATGGTGATCCTGGTCTGCATCCTGCTGGCCTATGCCGTGCTGGGCATGTTCATGGACGCAATCGGTATGCTGTTGCTGACGTTGCCCGTTGTCTATCCGGCGGTCATGGCCCTGAATGGCGGGCCGATGGTCAGCGCCGAGGATGCAGCCTTTGGCATGTCGGGACCGATGTGCGCGATCTGGTTCGGGATCCTGGTGGTCAAGATGGCCGAGTTCTGCCTGATCACGCCGCCTATCGGGCTGAACTGTTTCGTTGTCGCCGGGGTGCGCCCGGACCTGAGCGTGCAGGACGTGTTCAAGGGCGTGATGCCGTTCTTCATCGCTGACGGGATCACCATTGCGCTGCTGGTCGCCTTCCCGGCCATTGTGCTCTGGCTGCCCAGCCTGGCCTGACCCTGAATTGACCGGGCCGTCACGGCCCGGTCAGGATATGGCGCTCGATACGCGCAAAGCCATAGCCGATATGGACCCGCTGTATATGGCCGATGGCGGCCACGTCACCGGAATCGAGCGCGCGGCCCACCTCGCGCAGTTCGCTGACCAGTGCCTCGGCCACCTCTGCACCCAAGGCATGCCCGAGACGGTGCCAGGTGCTGGCCGCCTGGTAATAGGTCTGCCACCAGAAGGCCCGCAGGGACTGGTTGCCGATCAGATCGGCGATGAGCCCGTGCAGGCGATGATTGATCTCGATGTAACGGCCCGGATCGAACGCCCCGCGCAGCACCAGCGCCGCTTCGAGAAGTTCGTCGCAAAGGCGGCGGTGCTCGTCGGTGATGGTGCGAGGCGACATCGTCCCGATCAGCGGCGCCAGTTCCAGCCGCATGGCATAGACCTGCCTGATCGCTTCCGGGCTCAGTGCCATGACCACGCTGCCCACACCATTGCGGGTTTCGACCAGCCCAAGATGGCTGATCCGGCTGATCGCATCGCGCACCGGCGTTCGGCTGACGTTGAACTCCCCGGCAAGCTCGGCCTCCTTGAGTTGCGTGCCGGGCGGCGTTTCCAGAAAGCAGATGCGGCGCAGGATTTCGTCCTGGATGATTTCAACGATGCTCTTGTCGTCTTGCATGATCGGTTTTCCAGCCGGTTCAGTGTTCGCGCAGCAGGCGTCCATGACCGGCGATCCGGTCGTTGATATCCGCAAGGCGCAGGACGTCCCAGATCATCGCCTGGTTCGAGCAGATCACCGGTTTGCCGAGTCGCTGTTCAAGCGCATCGACGATCTCGAGGCTGCGCAGCGCACCGCAACTGATGAACAGCGCATCGGCGTCGGGTTGATCCACGCGGGCGGCGAATTCGGCGATGAAACCGGGCCGCAGGCGGATCATGTCGCTGTCACGTTCAAGGTTCAGCCCCTGGATGTCGAGAACTTCGAACCCCGCCGCCTGCATGTAACGAACCTCCGCCTGATTGATCTCGTCCAGATAGGGGGTGGCCACGACGATCTTTTGCGCCCCGAGGGCACGTAGTGCGCGCATCACCGCGGTGATGAGGCTGGTGGCCTTCGCATCGGGTGCGCCGATGGCCAGTTCGCGCATCACGCGGGACTCTCCGATCACCAGGCTGCCGGACGTGCAGGCATAGCAGATCACATCAAGGCTGCCATCGGGCAGCAGCGTGGCGGCGGCGCGCGCAAGATCTCCGGCATGGGCGTCAAACGCGGCAAGGGTGATCGTATCGGGAATGAAGGCGCGGGTGAAATGCATGCCCACACCCTCGGGACAGAGGCGCATCATGTCGTCCTCGATTGTCTGCTCGGTGGCAAGCAGCACGAAACCGATCTTGGCGCGATAATGTCGGCCGCGGTCAAAAGCCCCGGTGAGGTCGACATTCTGACTTAGGTGCATACACATATGCGATCATTCCCGAAAATTTACGATGTTTATGCCGCTTGACGGTCAAGCTGTATGCAGCTTAGCTGGTCAAGTCGGGAATCGCCAGTGTGAATTGCTCCCCTGGCTGGCATGAAGGGTGTTGATATGCTGAACGAGGCAAAAGCGCGCTGCGTCGCGTTGCAGGCCATGATGGCCGCGCGCGGGATCGACCGGGCGGTCTTCACCGATGAAAGCTCGATCGCCTATCTGGCCGGGTTCTGGGGCTATCTCGGGATCGAGTTCGGCCGCCCCACCATGCTGATCGTCGGTGCGCAGGATGCCCCGGTGATCGTCACGCCGCTGATGGAATCTGAAATGGTCGGCGCGATGACATGGGTCGAGGACCTGCGTGTCTGGGAGGATTTCGGCCCGCGCGGTTGGGGGCGGGTGCTGTCGGAGGTGCTGGGCGCGTCGCCCGGAGCGATCTGGATCGAGCGCAATACTGTCCCGGCGCTGGTGCGCAACTTTCTCGACGATACCTATCCGGGCGTCGCGCTCAGGGATATCTCGCCGGTCCTGGGCGAGATGCGAGTGATCAAGAGCTCCTTCGAGATCGGTGTGATGAAACAGGCCGGTCAGATCGCCGGGGCCATGATGCAGGCGGCGCATGACTCGCTTGGCGAAGGTGCGACGGAGTATGAATCCGCGCTGGCGGTGATCGAGGCGGGGTCGCGCAAGGCGGCCGGTTTCCTGACCGACAAGGGCTGGGACAGGTTCGTTTCGCCCATGATCCACAATCTCCAGATCGTGCAAAGCGGGCGCGACACCGCGATGGTGCATCGTCGCGCCAGTGTGCGGGCCTATCGGCGGCGCGACCCGGTCTATTTCTGTTTTTGCAACATGGCCCAGTTCAAGCAATACAAGCTGGGGTTCGACCGGATGTTCCATATTGGCGAGGTCGATGCGCGTGATCGCGAGGTCCAGGAGGCTGCCATCGACGCCCAGCAGGCCGCCATCGCTGCGATCCGTCCCGGTGTTCTGGCCGAAGATGTCGCCGAGGCCGCGAACGAGGTCTATCGCGAACGCGGGTTCAAGACGGGTTACCGCACCGGACGCTCGATCGGGGTCGCCTATCTGGAGGCACCCGAGCTCAAGGCCGGCGACAAGACCGTTCTGCAACCCGGCATGACCTTTGCGGTGGATGGCGGCATTTCGGTCGATGGAGAGACGGCAGGCCGTATCGGGGATTCCATTGTGGTGACGCCGCAGGGCGCGGAATACATCACCGATTATCCGCGGACGATCCTGCTGAGCAAAGGATGACGCGATGAGCGATCCCTTGAACCTTGCGTTGTTGCAGTCGCCCGCGGATCTGGACGGGCCGGCGGCGCGGCTGGAATGGCTGGAGGCCCGGCTTGAGGAACTGGGACCGGCGTCGCCTGACCTCGTGGTCCTGCCCGAGCTTTTCCAATGCGGTTACAACGTCGGGGCGCGGCTGGGTGCGGCGGGCGAACCGCGCGACGGTCCATTTGCGAAGGCGGTCGCGGAACTGGCCCGCGGGCAGGACACCGCCATCGTCTATGGCTGCGCCGAGCGTGATGGCGACGTGCTTTACAATGCGGCGCTGGCCTTTGGCCGTGACGGGCGGATGCTGGGTCATCATCGCAAGCTGATCTTGCCCCCCGGTTTCGAGGGCGATCATTTCGCACCCGGTGAGGGGGCGGCCTTGTTCGAGATTGGCGCGTTCAAGGTGGCGTTGCTGGTCTGCTATGATGTCGAATTCCCCGAGACGGTGCGCCATGTGGCGGTGGCGGGCGCCGACCTCGTGGTCGTGCCCACGGCGCTTTCGGATCAATGGCCGCTGGTCGCCGACAAGCTGGTTCCGGTCCGCGCCTTCGAGAACGGCGTTTTCCTGGCCTATTGCAATCACTCCGGCACCGAGAACGGCCTGACCTATCATGGCGGCAGTTGCATCGTTGCGCCCGATGGCGCCGATCTTGCACGCGCGGGCGCCGGGCCGCAAAGCCTGAGCGCGACGCTGAATCATGCCGCCGTCGCCCGCGCAAGGGCGCGTCTGCCCTACCATCGGGACCGCGCAGCGCTGCCTTGGGTCGCCGGAGGCTGATACCGTCAGGGCAGGCGCCGGGCGGCGGCGTAGCGCGCGACGAAGGCGCTGTCGCCGGGGCTGGCGAGAAGGCCGATGGCCTGCTGCGCGCTGGCCCAGATCACGCTGTGGCCTGCTTCGGTCGGGGCCGATAGCGCGCGCACGGGCGTGGCGACGAAGATCGTGCAGATCTTCTCGGCCCAGAGATCGTATTCGGGCATATAGGCAAACCGGCGATAGACCCCCAGCCGCCGCACGTCCGCGATCCGCCAGCCGGTTTCCTCGCGCACCTCGCGGTGCAAGGCCTGCAAGGGCGACTCGCCGGGGTCGATACCGCCGCCGGGAAGCTGTATTTCGGGGCTTGGCTCTTCCTGATGGGTCAGCAGCAAGCCCGAGTCGCCTGGCAGGATCGCATAGACGCCTGGCCGGGGGCGGTAGGCGATGCCGGGGCGCGGGGTGTCTCCAAATCTGGGGGTCATGCCTATCCGCCTTTCAGCCGCGCCAGTAGCACCACTTCGCTATCGTCCTGGATCGGTGTGAACCAGCTGTCGTTGTAGATGCGCCCGTCGATGGCGACCGAAACGCCGCGTTCAAGCTGGGGTTTGAGCGCGGGGTAACGGGCGGCCAGCCCGTCGAGGAGTTCGCGCAGGGTGGAGGCGTCGATCTCGACTTCGGTCTGATCGCCGGTCGCCGTCGCGAGCGAACCCCAGATCGTGACCTGAACCATTGCCCGCGCCCCCGCCGTCAGCGCGCCTGGATCGCCGCCAGAACCTTGGGCGGCGACATGGGAAGGTCGCTCATGCGCGTACCGGTCGCGGCCGAGACCGCGTTGGCAATTGCGGCCAGCGGCGGCACGATCGAGGTTTCCCCCACCCCGCGCACGCCATAGGGGTGGCCGGGGTTGGGAATTTCGAGGATCACCGCGTCGATCATCGGCAGGTCCGAGGCCACCGGGATGCGATAGTCGAGGAAACCCGCGTTCTGAAGAATGCCGTTATCGTCATAGATATATTCCTCGTTCAGCGCCCAGCCGATACCTTGCACCGCGCCGCCCTGGAACTGGCCCTCGACATAGGAGGGATGCACCGCCTTGCCCGCGTCCTGGAACACCGTGTATCGCAGGATCGTGACAGCGCCGGTGTCGGGGTCGACTTCGGTATCGACCATATGGGTGGCAAAGCTGACGCCCGCGCCTTCGGCATTGATCTCGTAGTGACCGGCAATCGGCCCGCCGGTATTGGAGGCGATGGCCGCGATGTCTGCCAGGGTCATGGGGGGATGTTCACCCGCATTGGGGCCAGAGGGCCGCGCAGCGCCGTCTTCCCAGATGACGGCCTCCTCGTCGATGCCCCAGACCTGAGCCGCGCGTTTGCACATCTCGCGCTTGGCGGCGCGGGCAGCCTCGATGGTGGCAAGGCCCACGGCAAAGGTCACGCGGCTGCCGTCGGTCACCTCGTTCTGCCCGAGTGACCCTGTATCTGCGATCACCGTGCGCACCTTGTCATAGGGGATGCCCAGTTCCTCGGCAGCCATCATCGACATCGACGCGCGCGACCCGCCGATATCGGGGTTGCCTTCGGACAGGTTCACCGTGCCGTCCGGCGTGATGTTGAGGCTCACGCAGGTATCGCCGCCGAAATTGAACCAGAAACCACATGCGACCCCGCGCCCCTGATTTGGGCCAAGCGGTTCGGACCAATGCGGGTGGTCCCGGGCGGTGCGCAGCGTCGCCTCGAGGCCGATGGCGGGATAGGTCGGCCCATAGGAGGCCCGCGTGCCCTCGCGCGCGGCATTCTTAAGGCGCACTTCGAGCGGGTCGAGGCCCAGATCGCGCGCCAGTTCGTCGATCGCGCTTTCGACGGCAAAGGCGGCCATCGGTGCGCCGGGCGCGCGATAGGCAGCCGCCTTGGGCCGGTTGGTGACCACGTCCCAGCCGATCGTGCGGACGTTCTCTAGATCATAGGGTGCAAAGGCCGACATGGCGCCCATGTCGACCGGGGCGCCGGGATAGGCGCCGCCCTGATAGCGCAGCTCGGCGAAACCGGCGGTGATGCGTCCATCGCTGGTCATGCCGAGCCGAATGTCGACAGAGCTCGATGAGGTCGGGCCGGTGGCGCGCAGAACCTCGGCGCGGCTCATCACCATCTTGACCGGGCGACCGGTCTTTTTCGCCAGCATCAGCGCGACCGGTTCAAGGAACACGGTGGTCTTGCCGCCAAAGCCGCCGCCGATTTCGGAAGCGGTGACGCGCAGCTGGCCCTGCGTGATCCCCAGGATCGCCGCGCAGGTGTTGCGAACCATGTAATGGCCCTGCGTGCAGCACCACAGGTCGGCCTGCCCATCCGCCCCCATCGAGGCGAGGCATGCATGGGGTTCGATATAGCCCTGATGCGTGGCTTCGGTGCGATAGCTGCGCTCGAGCACCCTGTCGGCCTGAGCGAGGCCAGCCTCGATATCGCCGTGGCCAAAGGCGTGGCGCGCCATGACATTGGGCGAATGGCCGTCCGGCACGGTCTCGTTGGCCCGCCCCTCGTGCAGAGCGGGCGCATCCACCGCCATCGCCGCGTCAACGTCGGTGACATGGGGCAGGGGCTCGTATTCGACCTTGATCAGTTTCAGCGCCTGACGCGCCACGGCAGCCGACGACGCCGCGACGGCGGCAACGGCATGGCCGTCATAAAGCGCCTTCTCGCCAGCCATGCAATTGTCGAGGATATCGGCCACATCCTCGCCGGGCGCGGGGAAATCGGCGCGCGTGACCACGGCGTGAACGCCGCTCAGCGCTTCTGCGGCGGAGCTGTCGATCGACTTGATGCGGGCATGGGCATGGGGGCTGCGCAGCACCCGCCCCACCAGCATCCCCGGCGCCGACATGTCGGCGCCAAAGCGTGCCCGCCCGGTCACCTTGTCGATCCCGTCGGGGCGCGCTGGACGCGTGCCGATGATCTTGAATTCGCGCGGCGCGGTGCCGGTCTTGCGGTCCAGTGCCATCAGGATGCCTCCCGCATGTCCTTGGCCGCGTCCATAACGGCGCGGATGATCTTGTCATAGCCGGTGCAGCGGCAGAGGTTCCCCGCCAGCCAATAGCGGGTTTCCTCTTCGGTCGGGTCGGGGTTGCGCTCGAGCAGCGATTTCGCCGCCACGAGGATTCCCGGCGTGCAGATGCCGCATTGCAGAGCGGCATGTTCGATGAACTTGCGTTGCAGCGGGTGCAGCGTCTCGCCATCGGCCATGCCTTCGATGGTGGCGATCTCGCGTCCCTCGGCCTCGGCCCCCAGCATCAGGCAGGAACAGACCAGCCGCCCCTCGACGGTGACGGAACAGGCGCCGCAATCCCCGGTGCCGCAGCCCTCTTTCGAGCCGGTCATCCCGAGCCGGTCGCGAAGAACGTCAAGCAGGGTCTCGCCCGGATCGCAGAGGAAATCGACCGGATCGCCGTTGATCGTTGTGGTGACGTGAATCTTGCTCATGACGCGCCTCCCGCGCGGGTTTTCGCGATGCTGGCAACTCGGCGCGCCAGCACGCCGGCCACATGGGTGCGGAACGCGACGGTGCCGCGCTTGTCGTCGATCGGGCTGGCCGCATCCGAGCAGGCCGCTGCCAGCGCATCAAGCGCCGCATCGTCCACCTCCGTGCCGACCAGCGCCCCGGCGCCCGCCTCGACCAGCATGACCACCGGTCCCACCGCCCCCAGCGAGACCCGCGCCGAGATGCAGATGCCCGCGCCGTCCAGCGTCAGCGCGACGCCGCAGCCGACCACCGCGATGTCCATCTCACTGCGCGGGGTAAAGCGCAGATAGGCGTCGCCGCCGCCTTCGGGGCGGGGCGGAAGATAAATCGAGGTGATGAACTCGGCCTTGCCCAGCGATGTGCGGCCTGGTCCGGTCGGTACTTCGGAGACGGGAATGTCGCGTGCGCCATCCGGCCCCGCGATCCGCGCCATCGCCCCGGCGGCGACCATCGCGGGCACGCTGTCGGCAGCGGGCGAGGCGTTGCAGAGATTTCCCGCCAGCGTGGCACGGCCCTGAATCTGGGTCGAGCCGATCAGGTTCATCGCCTCGACCACACCCGGCCAGTCGGCCACCAGCGCCGGATGCTCGCCCATTTCCGCGCCCGACACGGCGGCCCCGATGCGCCAGCCGCCCGCTTCGGGCGTGATCGTGCGAAGCTCTTCTATACGCTTGATGTCGAGAATGCTCTCGGGTTCGTCCCCCATTTCCGAGCGCAGCCGCACCAGAAGATCGGTGCCCCCGGCAAGAATCTGGCAGTTTCCGTTGCCTGCGGCCAGAAGGCGCAGGGCGTCATCGACGCTGGTGGGGGCATGATACTGCATGTGGCGAATCCCGTGGGGCTTGGCTGGCTACCTCTATCACAGGGGTAAATGGCCACGGATTCAACCCAAATCCACCGCGAAATCCCGGCTTCGCGGTCAGGGCGACGTTGTGCTTGACCCTCAACGCGCCTTGAAATATCCGTCGGAGTCGCTGAGCGGGCGTTGTGTAATGGTAAGACCCTTGCCTTCCAAGCAAGAGATGCGGGTTCGATTCCCGCCGCCCGCTCCATCGATTTTCCTGCCGTTTCCCTTTGCCGGTTTTCCCTGTTAATCCGGGCTGCGGCACAACTGTCCCTTGACCCTGCCGCCCTGCATGGCCAAGAACCGTGACCGAACGGGACGAAGGAAAGCGGAATATGGTGCGCAAGGCCGAGAATGGCGCAGACATGATCGAGCGCGACAAGTCTAAGGATGTCGGCGCGCTGGCCGAGTTGTGGCCCTTCATGAAACCCTACAAGATGCTGGCCGGTGCCGCTGTTCTGGCGCTGATGCTGACAGCGACCGTGTCGCTGGTGCTGCCGATGGCGGTGCGCCGGGTGGTGGACAATTTCGGCGCCGAGGATGGCGCGTTGCTCAATCGCTATTTCATGGCGGCGCTGGCCATTGCCGGCTTGCTGGCGATCGGCACTGGGCTGCGCTACGCGCTGGTCACGCGGTTGGGCGAACGCGTCGTCGCCGATATCCGCAAGGCCGTGTTCGACCGCGTCATCGGCATGAGTCCCGCCTTTTTCGAGGGGATCATGACCGGCGAAGTCCTGAGCCGGATCACCACCGATACCACGCTGATCCTGTCGGTGATCGGCTCGTCCGTGTCGATCGCGCTGCGCAATATCCTGATTTTCATCGGCGGTCTCGTGCTGATGCTGATCACCTCGGCCAAGCTGACGGGGCTTGTGCTGTTGATCGTGCCGCTGGTGATCGTGCCGATCCTGACGATGGGGCGCAAGCTGCGCAAGCTGAGCCGCGTCAATCAGGACTGGATCGCCAACAGTTCGGGCAATGCCGCCGAGGCGCTGCAATCGGTGCAGACTGTTCAGGCCTTCACCCATGAAACCGCCAGCCGCGCGCGGTTCGCCGATGTGACCGAGGAAAGCTACGAGGCCGCCCGCCGCCGCATCAGGACACGCGCGGCGATGACCGTGATCGTGATCTTTCTCGTGTTCACCGGGGTTGTCGGGGTGCTGTGGATCGGTGCCAATGATGTGCGCGGCGGCGACATGACCGCCGGGATGCTGGTGCAGTTCGTTATCTACTCGGTGATGGTCGCCGGGGCGGTCGCGGCGCTGTCCGAGATCTATGGCGAGTTGCAGCGCGCTGCGGGCGCGACGGAAAGGCTTGTTGAACTGCTGCGCACCAATGATCATGTCCGCGACCCGGAGAACCCCGTGGCGCTGGCGCGCCCGGTGCGCGGCGAGATCGGCTTTCACGAGGTGAGTTTCGCCTATCCCTCGCGCCCGGACACCCCGGCGCTGGACGGGTTCGACCTGACTGTCGCACCGGGCGAGACCATTGCCCTTGTCGGTCCTTCGGGCGCGGGCAAGACCAGCGTGATCCAGATGATCCTGCGCTTCTACGATCCCAGGTCAGGGCAGATCACGCTCGACGGTATCGCGCTCGATCAGATGGCGCGGCAGGACTTCCGCAAGGAACTGGCGCTGGTGCCGCAGGATCCGGCGATCTTCGCCGCCTCGGCGCGCGAGAACATCCGCTTCGGCCGCCTTGATGCAACCGACGCCGAGGTCGAAGAGGCCGCCCGCGCCGCCGCCGCGCATGATTTCATCACCGCGCTGCCCGACGGCTATGACACCTATGTCGGCGAGCGCGGGGTGATGCTCTCGGGTGGGCAGAAACAGCGCATCGCTATTGCCCGCGCTATCCTGCGCGACGCGCCGGTTCTATTGCTGGACGAGGCGACATCGGCGCTCGACGCAGAAAGCGAACGCGCCGTGCAGACCGCTGTCGAAACGATGGCGCGCAGCCGCACCACGATCATTGTCGCGCATCGCCTGGCGACGGTGAAAAAGGCCGACCGGATCGTCGTGATGGATCAGGGCCGGATCGTGGCGCAAGGCACCCATGACGCGCTGGTCGCCGAAGGTGGGCTTTATGCGCGCCTTGCGCGGTTGCAATTCACCGATGGTGAAGCGGCCTGAGCCAGTTTCCCCTTGCTTTGACGGGCGATGCCGCAATGATACGGCATCGTTTCTGTAATCGGAGAGTAAGAATGGGTCTTTGGAGCTTCATGAAGGATACAGGCAAGTCGCTGTTTGGCAGCGATGAGCCGAGCACCGACAAGGTGCAAAAGGAAATCGCCGATCTTGGTCTCGATGCCGAAGGGCTCGACATCGTCGTCGAAGGCGATGTGGTCAAGGTCTCGGGCACGGCCGCCTCGCAGGAGACCAAGGAAAAGATCATCATGGCGGTGGGCAACCTTTCCGGTATCTCCGGGGTCGAGGACAATGCCGGCGGCGATGATCCGGTGTTCCATGAGGTCCAGAAGGGCGACACGCTCTGGAAGATCGCCGAAAAGACTCTGGGCAACGGCGCGGCCTATGAAAAGATCTTCGAGGCCAACCGTCCGATGCTGAGCCATCCCGACAAGATCTATCCCGGCCAGCAGCTTCGCATCCCGCAAGAGGGCACGATGGCCTGATCCCATCGGAGGGTCGACGGCGCAAAGCGGCCTCGCCCGGATCGGGCGGGGTCTTTTTCATGCGGGCGTTTACAGGCGCCGCGGCGGGCGTTAGCAGAGGATCGGTATTTCAGGTCGCTGGACCGGGGAGATTGACCGATGAAGATTGCCACCGCCGCCTATCCGCTGGACCCGCTTCAGGACTGGGCCGCCTATCAAAAGAAGCTGAACGCCTGGGTCGCTGAGGCCGCGGGGCAGGGGGCCGAACTGCTGCTTTTCCCCGAATATGGCGCGATGGAACTCGCCATGCTGGACGGGCCCGAGGCTGCCGCCGATCTGGAAGGGTCGGCCCATGCGGTGTCGCGCTGGCTGGCACAGGTGGATGAACTGCACAGTGACCTCGCGGTCAAGCATGGCGTGCATATCTGCGCCGCCTCTGCGCCGGTCTTTGACGACAGCCTGGGGCAACGCCCGGTCAATCGCGCGCGTCTCTTCACGCCGCTGGGCGGTTGCGGCGTGCAGGACAAGCAGATCATGACCCGATTCGAGCGCGAGGAATGGGATGTCGTGCCCGGCGGGCCTCTGACCCTGTTTGACACCGCATTGGGGCGTATCGGCATCCTGATCTGCTATGATTGCGAATTTCCGCTGCTGGCGCGGGCCATGTCCGATGCCGAGCTGATCCTCGTGCCCTCCTGCACCGAGGCGCATGCAGGGTATTCGCGCGTGCGCATCGGCGCGATGGCGCGCGCGCTGGAAAATCAGTGTGTGACGGCAATGGCTTCGACTGTGGGGGCGGCCGCCTGGTGCCCTCCAGTCGATGAAAATACCGGAATGGGCGGCGTTTTCGGCCCCCCTGACACGGGTTTTCCGTCAAGCGGCGTCATCGCAGAAGGGCGGCTTGACCGGCCGGGCTGGACCTATGGCGAGGCCGACATGCGGGCCGTGGCCAATGTGCGCAGCGATGGCGTGGTGCTCAACCGCACCCATTGGGAGGAGCAGCCCGCCCGCATCGCCAAAGCCACAAACCAGCGCTTGCGTTGATTATCCGCTTGAAAAACACGCGGAATAGGCCCATTTAATGCGCGTTCCACATATAGGTGGCTCGCGCAATGAAGGAGAAACCATGGCCAAGGAAGATACGCTCGAATTTCCCGGTGTCGTGAAGGAACTCCTGCCTAACGCGACGTTTCGGGTCGAGCTTGAAAACGGCCATGAAATCATCGCGCATACGGCAGGCAAGATGCGCAAGAACCGCATTCGCGTTCTTGCAGGCGACAAGGTGCAGGTCGAAATGACCCCCTACGATCTGACCAAGGGTCGGATCAACTACCGCTTCAAGTAAGCGCCATGTCCGGATGCGTCGTCAGAACGGCCGGTTCCCCGGCCGGATACGGGCGCATATGAGCCGGCCGCGCCTGATACTCGGCTCCGGCAGCCCGCGCCGGCGCGAGCTTCTGGCGCAGATCGGAATCGTGGCGGATGAGATCCGCCCGCCCGAAATAGACGAAACACCCCGCAGGACCGAATTGCCGCGCCCCTACTGCGTCCGTATGGCACGTGAAAAGGCGCTGGCGGTGCGGGCCGGGGGGGATGACATGGTTCTGTCGGCGGATACCACCGTTGCGCTGGGCCGCCGCATCCTCGGCAAGCCGCGCGATGCAGGCGAGGCCGCGCAGTTCATGCTGGCGATGTCGGGACGCCGCCACAAGGTGATCACGGCCGTCGCCGTGCGCCGCGGAACTCGGATATGGGAGCGTGACGTGGTCACGACAGTCAAGATGAAACGCCTCTCAGATGAAGAGCTGAACGCCTATCTCGCCACCGGCGACTGGCAGGGCAAGGCGGGCGGTTACGGCATCCAGGGGCCTGCCGGCGCCTTGATTCCGTGGATACAAGGGTCGTTCACCGCCGTCGTGGGCCTGCCTCTCGCCGAGGCGGCGGGGCTGCTGCAGGCGGCGGGTTATCCGGTTTACGGGGGGCGCGCATGAAAGGTCGGTTGATCGCGCTCGATCACTTCGAGGGGGCCGAAGCGGCAGCGCTGATGGTCGACGGGCGGCTCGAGGATCTGTTCATCGACAGCGATGCGCCGCGTCCCGGCGCCATCTACCGCGCCATCGCCGACCGCCCGGTCAAGGGGCAGGGCGGCATGTTCCTGCGCACGCCCGACGGCCCGGCCTTTCTGCGCCAGGTGAAAGGGCTCAGCCCCGGCCGCCCGATCCTCGTGCAGGTGACAGGCCATCCCGAACCCGGCAAGGCGCTGCCAGTGACGGCCAAGATCCTGTTCAAGAGCCGCTACGCCATCGTCACCCCCGGCGCGCGCGGGCTCAATGTCTCGCGCAGCATTCGCGACGACGACCGCCGCGATGCGCTGCTCGCCATCGCCCATGCAGAGATGGGTGAAAGCGACATGGGACTCATCCTGCGCTCTTCCTGTGCCGACGCCGATGATGCCGAGATCGCTGAGGACATCCGCGCCATGCATGACATGGCCGTGACCGTGATGGGCGACGCACAGGGTGACAGCGCCGAGAAGCTGACCGAAGGCGATGGCCCGCATGTCCTGGCCTGGCGTGAATGGATCGGCGAGGGCGCACTCGAAACGGCGCCGGGCTGCTTTGGCGATCATGGGGTGCTTGACGAAGTCGACGCGCTGCGCAGCCCCGAAGCGACCCTGCCGGGCGGTGCCTCGATGGCGATCGAGCCCACCCGTGCGCTGGTGGCGGTGGATGTGAATACCGGTGGCGATACCTCGCCCGCGGCGGGACTGAAGGCCAATATCGCCGCCGCACGGGACCTGCCGCGCCAACTGCGCCTGCGCGGTCTTGGCGGGCAGATCGTGATCGACCTCGCCCCCATGAGCAAGAAGGATCGCCGCCAGTTCGAGACGACCCTGCGCGCCGCCTTCAAGTCCGATATCGTGGAAACCGCGCTGGTCGGCTGGACGCCGCTCGGCCATTTCGAACTGCAACGCAAACGTGACCGGATTGCACTGAAAGAGAGACTGCGATGAGCTGCCCGATCTGCGGCAAGACGACCGACAAACGCTTTCGCCCGTTCTGTTCCAAGCGCTGCGCCGATGTGGACCTCGGCAAATGGCTCGACGGCGATTACGCACTGCCCTCGAACGATCCCGAGGATATCGAAAAGGCCCTGGAAGAAGTCGACAGGGAACGCGCCAAACCCCATTGAAAAATTTGCGCGATCCCTCTGGACAGCCCGCGCGCGCTCGCCTAAGACACCCGCACCCGAACGCAATCGCGTTCCCCGTGCCCGGGTAGCTCAGGGGTAGAGCAGTGGATTGAAAATCCTCGTGTCGGTGGTTCGATTCCGCCCCCGGGCACCATTTGAACGTCAATGAATTCTTGATATTTAACGAAAAATCAGAACCTAGCTTACTCGTTATCCACCTTATTATACACCTTTTGCGCTTCGTTGGGCGATAGGTCGGGCATCTTACGCCGCCCAGTTCAAATTGTCGGGACGAGGCCCAATTCAGCGCAGGTTCATCATGATTGCTCGATGCAATACGTCTCGAGGCCCAACTTCGATTTCCCTGGCGCATCGCCCGGTTGCAGGAACTGGCAATGTGAGCATCATGTGTCGCGCCGGATTGAGGGGATTCAGGAATGAATGCCGTCGAGATGGAGGAAGCCGTATCGGCACTGGCCGCACGGCGTTTCGACCCCGATCAGTTCCCCTTTGCTTTTCGAGAGGCGTTTGGGAACAAGGCCACGACAATCAAGCGTCTGCGCAGTGGGGGTTTAACAAATCCAACAAGGATGGCGTTTTCAGACAAACAGCATCCATTTGATCACTCAAAGCGCGCTTAGCGTCTCAGCCATCAAGCCGGCGATGAATGTCTGCGTGCCTGAGTTTCCGAACGGCACAGTCATCTGCATTCGTTGCCCGCGCGGGACGCTCCCCCGCAGGCGCGTGAGGTTCGTCTTAAGGGCGGTTTGATGAATAAAAACAAGGGGTTCGGGCAATGCGCGCATGGCGGGCAGCGAACAGAGGTCGGATCTCACCCCTCAAGACCGAGCCACCTCTTCATCTTGTAGTATTTCATTTTCAGCCGCTTGGTCCTGTGCGTGTTGGCATGTGGCCAGGCGATTCCAGGATCCGGTTCATCCAGAAATCTGCAAAGATTGTCCCAGTTCACTTCCCCTTGGTTCATGTCGAGCGAGATGAAGTCGTCTGGGCGGTTGGCGAAATAGGCCTTTACCTCGGCGTTGTGACGATCATAGCGCGCCAGCCAAGTATCCTCGTGTCCAACTGGATAGGGGCAGTCATAGATCAGGTTGTGGATCGCGTTCGGGTGGTGTGCAAAATCCTTAACGGCGCTGTTGATCCACGCGTCACGATTGCGCGTGATCAAGATGAAGCGCGCATTGGGAAAGGCAGCATCGAGTTCACGGTAGAGCAGCGGCCAGGGAGTATCTTTCGCAGCGTCATAGGATTCAGCGATTGAAAGCGCCCGATCCGTAACCTCATCCCATGTCAGCGTGTCTTTGCTGGCAAGGTCACGAAAGGGGTAGTAGCTCGCAACCGAGTAACCAAGTTTCTTGAGCGCCAAACCGACGGATGACGTCCCGGTCTTCTGAAAACCAAGGCAGAACACTTTTCTAGGTTTCATAATCAAACAAATCCCTTTTCGGACTCCGGCTCGGAATGTTCAATCTTTCCGTTATCAGCAAGAATTCAATAACACGGCACAGTTTTGACCAAACAATGAAACAGACATATCTGCGTCACCGGATGCGGTGACACAGTTTGTTGCGCTGCCCAAAAGTAGTGGTATTGTCCCTCTCATTGAAAGAGGACTTTACTGATGAGCGAAGTTTATCCGCAAGCGATTAGTAATGATGGCATAACGATTTTGTCGGATACCAGTGACACTGAGGATCAACAGACTGTCCAGCAGCTCCAAAAACTCATAAGCGATGCCAAAGACATAGGGTGCATTCAAAGCCTTTCAAAGAACGATCACAACGTTAGCTACCTGACCGAAACCAAGCGAGCCAAATATATCGACCTAGTAGATTTGACGCCATCCGATCACGTGCTTGAAATCGGCGGAAGCATGGGGCAGCACACGCGGCTTATTGCGCCTCTTTGCAAGGCTGTATCCTCGATGGAAGTAGTCGAGTCGCAAGCAAAGTTTGCGCGTCTTTGGTGCGATCAAGATGGTTTGAAGAATGTGGATATTTCGGCAGGAGGTGCGAGTGGAGTTCTTCCTTACGACGACGACACATTTGACGTTGTGCTGTTAAATTATGTTCTGGAATGGTGTGCAGGAAGGGCTGACGACAACCCGCATGAGTTTCATCGCGGATTCATAAAAGAGATTTATCGGGTTCTCAAACCCGGGGGCCGTTTCTTTGTATCGACGAAAAACCGTTTCGCTCTCAAATACGTAACGGGAAGCGTCGACGAGCACTCTGGTATACGCTTTGGAAATGCCCTGCCGAACTGGCTTCATAAACGGGTCAGGGGCAGCCGCGATTTAGGTCATCCGGCGGGCTATCTACATTCTTGGCGCGGCCTGGAAAGGCTGCTGAAAGAAGTCGGCTTCAATAATCCCAAGAAGCTCTTTTTCTTTCCTGATGCGCGCTTCCCGATCTACGCAGGAACTGTCGGTGGCTTCTCTGTAAACGCAATTTCCAAGCCAGATCGTAAGCAGTTAAGCAGAAAAGACCGCGCAGCCCTTTCTTTGCCGACATTCTTGATGGTTCAACTCTCAAACTCCATCGCCTTCTTGGCTGAGAAATAGCGCACTAGCCGTGAATGTAGACTTCAAAGAATTCGTCGCGGGCATTGTCGAAAACAACGCGGAACGCCTGGGAATAGATCTTGATCTGTCGAGTATTCGATTGTTCGAGCGTCCGGGATTCAAAGATGCTGTCGCTGATGCCAGCTCTATTTTCTTTGTCGACGGGAAAGATCGCAAAAACGATATAACTCTAATACTTTCAAATAAGGACTTTCCTGAAACTGTCCGAAACGCTTGTGAACTGGCGATATCGGTTCACCAGCGCCTTGACGCGAATGAGCAACGTCATGTGTTGGTCCCGCTACTCGAAGGCGTGTATGGCGGCCAAAGTTATGCGGTATTCTCGCGACTGGAAAGCTTCTCAAAAAACAAAGCCTTGAGGTTCGCCCAGAAGCGGTTCTTGCAACCAAAGATCGCGGATTGGCTAGCAGCTTTGGCGGTTCAAACAACGACCTACTGCGATACTCCCAAGGAAGTAGAAAGAGCCTTCATTGAGCCTTTCGAATATCTTGCAGAGGAGAGCAAGCTGCCGAACGCAATCAGAAAGTTCTCTGAAACGTATCTGAGCGCAGATATAGGAACAAGATTTCAGCTTTTTACGACCGTTCATCACGGAGATTTTTGGTCTGGAAATATTCTGTCGACTCGTGGTGCCTTTCCAGGATTTGGATTTCTGACTGGCGACTTTCGGATAATCGACTGGGGCACTGCAAGGCTAGATGGCTTCCCATGTATTGATATTATTCGGTTCGCGAATTCATCGAACCGCAATACGAAGGCTGCTGGTCAAATTGTTCGAAATTATGCTGATGCGATTGAGATTTCTCATGAAGAAGTCGCCTTATACGCGATGGCGTCGCTAGGGCGCTTAGGCCTCGATCGTGACCAGTTTCCGAAATCGCGTTTTCTGGCCATGACAGAGCGGATCTTTGATTTTCTCTGCGTGAATGACTTCACTTGATTGTAGCGGGACACTCGGATCCCCAATTTAAAGCGTTGCTATGGAAACCTGAAACGCCGGGGATTCCCAGCAGGCGCTGACTATGATTCCTTCTTCTTGGGAGCATCGGATCATGTCAGCAGCTTTGCCAGAGCCGCTTCGTGCGCGGTTTCAGGGGTATGCCGAGAAAGAATTGAACGGGTGAGCGGCGGCGTTGTTCCCGCTTGGGTTCGAACTGATGCGACAAATGCGGACCTGATGCGTTCTGCCGCGCTCTACTCCGAATGGAACCGCTCAGTCGCCAAGACGTTTCGCCGAACATGGGCCAGAAATGCTGATGCGGTCGGGGAAAGTGACCGGCCCGGCTGATGAACAAGGCCAATCCGCCGCTTTGCCCCAAAATCTGAAATGCTGCGTTGCACCAGCCGTTCCATCGGAAGGACCGGCAGCGTCAATCGCGGCAGCAGCGATATGCCAAGATTAATGGCGACCAGCGCGCCGGCTGTCGCCAGGTGGGCGACTTCGAACCTGGGCGAGATCACCCTGTCGATGCGCTGGCACGCGCCGTCAAGCAACTCGCGGACGCTCGTGCCGGGTTCCATCGCTATCAATGGCATTTCGGTCAGTTCCGCCATGTCATACGCCCGGTCCTCCGCGAGCGGCCCCTGGGGCGCACCGACAGCGACAAAGGGGTCGTCCATCAGCGGATGGAAGGTCAGCCGCATTCTTGCGGACATAGTGCCGGCGGTAAATCCGATATCGGCACGGCCGGTCTCGATCGCCTCCACGACACTGCCGGACAGCGCGTCGATGATGCGCAGGTCGATATCCGGATGTGCCAGAGAGAAGCTTGCCAGCAGGTTCGGAAGCAGACCGGCCGTCACCGACGGAAGACCTGCGATCGTCAGTCGACCGTTACTGGCGGACAGATGCGCGTCGAACTCCGCCATCACATCCGCCGAGGTGTTGATCATCCGCTCTGCCAGCCGGGCAAAGGCGTGGCCCGAACTGGTTGGCGTGACATTGCGCGTGTCGCGATCGAAGAGCCGCGTGCCGAGCCGCGCCTCAAGTGCCGAAATCTGTCGCGAGAGCGCCGAGGCGGACACGCCCAAGGCCTCGGATGCAGCACGAAATGTCCCGCTTTCGCAGACGGTCAGTGCCGCGCGAAAATCGGCGAGCGAGGGTGTGTTGCGATTCATGCATTAATTATCAACAATATCGCACTTTCTGCAACGGAAGACTCGGGGCACAATTCACCAGCCCGCAATGCGGTGCAAAATGGGAGGATACCATGAAACAATTCGTACACGCCTTTCTGGGCGCAACACTGCTCGCCGGGCCATTGTCCGCGCAGAATACCGACCTGTTGATCGGGTCGACCTCGGCCTCGTCCAGCCATTACGGCTATTTCGTCGCGGTGGGCCAGTTGATCAACGAAAACGCTGAAGGCCTGCGCGCTTCGGTGGTCGAGACGGGTGCAACGCTGGACAACATTCGGCGCATGGAGCGCGGCCAGGTTGACCTTGGGCTTGTCACAACCAATGTCGCCCAGCACGCGACCGCAGGCACCAACGAATTTGAAGGCAAGCAGCAGTATCTGACACTGCTCTGGGTCTATACCGGCGCGCCGCAGAATGTGGTGATGCGCGCGGATGCGGGTATTGCCGAGCTGTCGGGGCTGGCCGGTGTCCGGTTCAATCCGGGCATCAAGGGGTCGGCAACCGAGGCGACGACCGAGGCGGTTTTTGACACCCTTGGCCTGACGGCGGATTATGTGCGCGGGTCGACCACCGATGTCGTCGACATGATCAAGGACAACCGGGTGGCCGGATATGTCAAATCAGGGTCCGGCAACAAGCTCGACGGATCCACCATGGATATCGCCACCTCCACCGACATCGCGATTCTGGGTCTGACCTCAGAGCAGGCGGACAAGCTCAGGGCCGAGATGCCCGATATCTCGGTCGTCGATATCCCTGAAGGCGCAGCAGACGGTGTGCCCGCCTACACCACCTGGAGCTTTGGCGTCGGCGTCGCTGCGCCCTCCACGATGGACGAGGAAACCGCATATCAGATCGTGAAGGCCGTGATGGAGGACAAGGAGGCTCAGGCCAACGCGATGGCCAGTCTCAAGGGCGTCAACCTTGCCGACACCACCTTGCAGTTCGGGACGATCCCTCTGCATCCCGGTGCGGCGCGCTGGTTCAAAGAGCAGGGCATCGAACTGCCCGCCAAACTGAAGCCGACAGAGTAAGGCTGCCCCATGACACTCGAACGCGTCCAGCGGGGACTTGCGATTCTCGTCGGCCTCTTCGTCCTCTACACCGCGGCGACCGGCCCTTTCGAGGGGCTGATCCAAAGGGCGCTCTTTCTCGCGTTCGTGACCTGTCTGGGCTTCGCACTCTTTCCACTGGGTGTCGGGAAATCCTGGCGCCCGGCCGGGATTGCCATCGACCTCGCGTTCTGCGCGGTGTCGGTGGCGGCCTGCGGATATGTTGTCGTGAACTACGACAAGATCATGACGACCCTTCCCTGGGCCACGACCTTCGACAAGGCGCTGACCGTCGGCTTGGTGCTGGCTGTGCTGGAACTGGGGCGGCGCACTGTCGGGATCATCTTTCCGATCCTCGTGTTGCTGGGGCTGGGGTATGCGCTGTTCGGGAATTACCTGCCCGGGCCGCTGCGCCATCGGGGTTTCGACACGGCTTTCGTGACCGAGACGATCTTTCTCGGTGATCTCGGGATCTGGGGCATGCTGACGGGCGTCGCGGCGACGGTGATCGCGGCCTTCGTTCTTTTCGGAGCCCTGCTGCTGCATACGGGCGGCGGTCAGGCATTCATGGACCTTGCCATGCGGCTGGGCGGGCAGCAGCCCGGTGGAGCAGCCAAGATCGCGACCATCGCCAGCGGCCTTTTCGGAATGATCTCGGGCTCGGCCGTCGCCAATGTGGCGACCACCGGTAACTTCACCATTCCGATGATGATCCGCCTTGGCTATCCACGTCCCTTCGCGGCGGCGGTCGAGGCGGTCGCGTCCACCGGCGGCCAGATCGCACCGCCGATCATGGGCGCTGCCGCCTTCGTCATGGCGGAAATCCTTAGTGTGCCGTACCTCACCATTATCGTCGCCGCGATCCTGCCAGCGGTGCTGTTCTATCTGTCGGTCTTCATGACCGTGCATTTCGTCGCCCTGCGCCGCGGACTGGCCACCGTGCCGGAAGAGGAGATGCCTGCATGGGCAAGCATCCTCGCCCCGCGCCGCGTGCTGCCGATCCTCTGCGCGATCGGGGGCCTTGGTGTCGGGGTCTGGATGGGACGCTCCATTTCGACTTCGGCCTTTTACGGCATCGTCGGGCTGCTGATCGCTTTTGTCGCGACCGAGACCGGGCGCTTGAGCCTGCGCGAGATGGCGGCGAAGCTGCTCAACGGGCTTGAGGACGCAGGCAAGGGCCTTGTCATCATCGGAGTGCTGCTGGCTGGCGCGCAGGTGCTGGTGTCGATGATCAATCTCACGGGGATCGGCGTCACGCTATCATCGCTGATCGTCAATCTGGCAGGTGACTCCGTTGTTCTGGTCGCGATGATCGTCGGGCTCGTCTGCCTGATCATGGGCATGGGGCTGCCCACGACTGCCGCCTATGTCCTGGTCGCCGCTGTCCTCGCCCCAGCGATGACGGTTGTGGGGGTCGATCCGCTGGCGGCGCATCTGTTCGTGTTCTATTTCGCCACCATCTCCGTCATCACGCCGCCCGTTTGCGTTGCGGTCTTCGTGGGCGCGGGAATCGCCGGAACCAACTGGCTGCCCGCCGCGGGCGAGGCCGTCCGGATGGGTGCCGTCACCTATATCGTGCCCTTCCTGCTGCTGCTCTACCCAGGCATGCTTCTGGGCGGTAGCCCGCTCGATATTCTCGAAGCGGTGGCCGCCGGGCTTGTCCTGGTGCTTGCGGTGCCGGCGTTGCTGTCCGGGGCTCGGCTGTTCGGGCGAAAGGCTCTCGACATCGCGATCTATGCCATTGTCATCGCGCTCGCCATCTACCCGCAGCCGGTGACGCCGTTCCTTGCGCTCGCAATACTGCTCACGGCCCATTTCCTGGGCCGTGTGAACAGGAGGGCACTCGCATGAAGGTTTTGCGCATGGGTGCCGGGGCCGGGTTTCAGGGCGACCGCATCGCGCCCGCGGTGGATCTCGCGGAACGCGGCAAGCTCGACTACCTCATCTTCGAATGCCTGGGAGAGCGGACGATCGCCAATGCCCAGCAAGCGCGCAGCGCGGATCCGTCAAACGGCTACGATCCTCTGCTCGAACGTCGGATGCGGGCCGTGCTTCCGGCCTGTGCTCGCAACGGCACGCGCATCGTGACCAACATGGGGGCGGCGAATCCCGCCGCTGCTGCCGAGCGGACGCTTGCCGTCGCGCGGGAACTCGGATTGTTCGGGCTCAAGGTCGCTGCCGTCACCGGTGACGATGTGCTCGACCGCATCGGGGGCTTCGTACTGGATGAAACCGGCAGCCCTGCGGCGGCCCTCGGCGACCGGCTGGTATCGGCGAATGCCTATATCGGGATCGACGGGCTGGTCGCGGCACTCGACGCAGGCGCAGACGTGGTGATCTGCGGGCGGGCGTCGGACCCATCGTTGTTTCTGGCGCCTCTGGTCCATGAATTCGGCTGGGCTCGCGATGACTGGACGCGCCTGGGCCGCGGCATTCTCGTCGGGCATCTTCTGGAATGTGCGGCACAGATTACCGGCGGCTACTTTGCCGACCCCGGGAAGAAGGATGTGCCTGATCTTGCCAATGTCGGGCATCCGCTGGCCGAAGTGAACAGCGATGGCGATGCCGTTATCACCAAGCTGGAAGG
>Ga0209344_10002182_pt1 | contig 22670 bp, 20 predicted proteins | sample Cruoilmetagenom6_FD_187293 | JGI IMG/M metagenome (GOLD analysis project Ga0209344, IMG submission 187293) | Oil polluted marine microbial communities from Coal Oil Point, Santa Barbara, California, USA - Santa Barbara Oil Seep Sample 6 (SPAdes)... | ecosystem: Environmental > Aquatic > Marine... | reverse complement strand
TGATAAGGAACTTTTGATTAATGGGCGAAACCAAACAAATCTGGGTGTTTTTCGGCATTATGCAGATGCTTTCTTAAATGAAAACTCGGCAATAAATAAAGATCTTTTTATGATGGTTCGCCATTTGGCACCCACAGAAAAGGGCATTCCCATTGAAGTTTTCTGTTTTAGCCACGATAAAAAGTGGGAAAATTACGAACACATTCAAGCCGATATTTTTGACCATTTATTGGCGGCTATTCCCTATTTCGATTTGGAAATTTTTGAATTGCCCACGGGCAAGGATATTTCTTCTTTTCTTAAGGATTGATGTTTTAGAAAATTAAATTTATCTTTAAAACACAAACCCGTTCGCTTATATGAAATTTAAAACGTTTCTTTATATTTTCGGAATAGTTGCGGTAACGCTTACAATTTTTCCCTTTGTAGCGGTGGATTATTGGTGGATCCGTATATTCGATTTTCCCCATATCCAATTAACAATCCTAACCTTTGTGGCTTTTGTTGTTTTCTTCATGAAGTTTGATGTGAAGAGAATAAACGATTATTTGTTCGTGACCATAATGGCGGCTTGTTTGCTTATTCAAATACTGAAAATATTCCCCTATACATCTTTGGCAAGCAAGGATATTTACAATAGTGAAGAAATAAATCCAAATACCACCATTTCGCTATACACTTCAAATGTATTACAGTCCAATAAAAAAATGGAGCTTTTAATCAACGATATTAAAAGTAAAAACCCCGATGTAATTCTCCTTGTTGAAACCGATAAAAGATGGATGGAATACATTGTAAACCACTTGCCCACCGGGTATAAATATAATATAGAGGCTCCTCAGGACAATACATATGGCATGCTATTGTACTCGAAATACAAATTGATAAATCCAGAAGTGAAGTTTTTGGTAGATAAGGATATTCCTTCTATTCACACAAAATTGATGCTAACTACTGGCGATACCATCCAACTTTATAGCATCCACCCCACCCCACCCATGCCGCAACATAACCCGCGTTCCACAGATCGCGATTCAGAAATGATGAAGATTGCCAATTTAAGCAGAACCTCCACATATCCTGTTATTGTATTGGGCGATTTTAATGATGTGGCTTGGTCTAATACCACTTCATTATTCCAAAATGTTGGCGAGTTATTGGATATTCGAAAAGGAAGAGGTGTTTACAATACCTATAACGCCAATAGCATAATATTCCGCTGGCCATTGGACCATATTTTTGTTTCAGCAGAATTTAGGCTTATAGTTATAAAACTTGGTGAAGATATTAATTCAGACCATTTGCCTACTTACGCAAAATTAAGTTTTGAACCTGAAAGAGCTTCAGAACAACAACCAAAAAAACCTGCGGAAAAACAACTGAAAAGCGCCCAAGAACAAGCAGCACGCGTTCAATTGTAATAATTTTTTCAACATGGTCATCAACAACCCCTAATAGCTTTACTTTCGTTTGAATTGGAGCCATGGTAAATTGTGATTTTAACTTGCCATCTAATATTCTTAAATAATCAATCTAGATGCCTTTGTTTTTAAAATAATTTCTTGTGCTCCGTAACACAATGTAATGACGTTAGTCTTATATTTACTCAAACTTAAAAATGCATCCATGAAAATTTTAAAAACACTAATTGTAGCATTTCTTTTAACAGCAATGGGACCCTTAAAGGCCCAAACCGCTGAAACTATTATTTCCACTTATCTTCGAAATATAGGAGGTGAGGAAAATTTAAAGAAAATTTCCTCTGTAAAATTTATTGGAAAAGTAGATTTTGGAGGTATGATTTTGCCTGTAGAAATCAATAAAACACGGTCGGGACTGTCCATGACAAAAGCAGATGTTCAGGGACAAACCTTTTATCAAGAAGTATTTGATGGTGAGACGCTCTGGGGAACCAATCAAATGACTATGGCTGCAGAAAAAAATGATTCTGAAGCAACTGCAAATTTCAAAAACAATATTAATGATTTCCCAGACCCTTTACTTGACTACAAAGAAAAGGGGTATACTATTGAATTAATAGGAAATGAAACAGTTGAAGGAGTAGATACTTACAAAATAAAATTGGTAAAAGAACCCGTTATGGTTGACGGCGTTAAAACTGATGATGTAGGTTATTACTATTTCGATAAAGAAAACAACGTACCAATTGTTTATGAAGAAGAAATTAAATCTGGACAAGGAAAGGGTATGACAATCCAAATAAAATTTAGCGACTATCAAGAAGTTGATGGAATATACTTTCCTTTTTCAATGAACCAAAGTGTAAAAGGGCAACCTGGAGGACAGCTAATTACAATTACCGATATTAAGCTAAATGAACCTATGGATAAGGAAATTTTTGCATTTCCTACCCCCATAGGAGATTCCGAGAAAAAGGAATAATCATTATAAAAAAATCCCTGATATTCGGGGATTTTTATTTTATAAGTCATTACCGAAAACAATCCAAAACCAATCATCATGAAATACTCCATTACATTTTTAGCGGTGCTTACGTCGGTTACATTCACAACGGCGCAGGAAAATTCATTAAAGGGAAAAGAACTGTTCGGCAATATGAAAGCAAGGCATATTGGTCCGGCCCTTATGAGCGGCCGTATAAATGATCTTGAAAACCATCCAACCAATGCACGGATTATTTATGCAGGCGCTGCGGGTGGTGGTGTTTGGAAATCTACCGATGGAGGAGCAATGTTTTCACCCATTTTTGATGAGCATCCGCAATCTATTGGCGTAATTACCTTGGACCCAAAAAATCCTGACGAAGTAATTTGGGTTGGTACCGGAGAAACTTGGACGAGAAATTCTGTTTCAGTTGGTCAAGGTCTTTATAAATCTACCGACGGAGGGAATAATTGGAAAGAAATTCCCGGATTTGAAAATTCAGAGCGCATTGCTTCCATTGTCATCAACCCAAATAATACAGATGAAGTTTACGTAGGTGTTTTAGGTGCACTTTGGAGTGATAGTGAAGAGCGTGGAGTCTATAAAACCACAGACGGGGGAGAAACTTGGAACAAAATTCTATATGTTGATCCATCAACAGGGGTTTCAGATGTTTTAATGGATCCTGAAAACCCTAACGTTTTATTTGCTTCCATGTGGCAATTCCGGAGAACTGCATGGGGTTTCAATTCGGGAGGTGAAAATAGCGCGATTTACAAATCTATAGATGGTGGAAAAACTTGGGCTAAACTGACAAACAATCTTCCTTCGGGAAAATTGGGAAGAATTGGAATTGCAATGGCTCCCAGCGATAGTAAAATTATATATGCGGTAATTGAAACCGGCGAAAAAGAGACAAACGGGCTTTGGAGATCAAATGATAGTGGCAATTCGTGGGAACATTTAAATAATGATTTCGGCCTTACCGTTCGCCCATTCTACTTTTCTCGTATTGTTGTTGATCCTAAAAATCCAGATATCGTTGTAAAAGGAGGCTTAACGGGTTCTATAAGTCGAGATGGCGGAAAAACCTTCAAAAACCTAGGGAATATGCACAGCGACATTCACGATATTGTTTTCGATATAAATAATAGTGATATAATGTATTCGGGAACAGACGGTGGCGTTTATCGCTCCTGGAATGGCGGCACAACCTTTGAAATTGTAGAAAACCTTCCACTTTCCCAATTTTATCACATAAGTCTTGATGATGCAGAACCTTATAATGTTTATGGAGGTCTTCAGGACAATGGTTCTTGGTATGGCCCCTCCTCTGCTCCTGGGGGTGTTTCTGCGCGCAATTGGAACAGCATAGGGTACGGTGATGGTTTCCGGGTATTAAAACATCCTACAAAAAACATAATTTATTCTGAAATGCAAGGAGCGGCGAATGTATGGAGGTTTGACGTGGAGCGAAACAGAACAACTACCGTACAGCCACAACCAAAAAAAGGAGATCCGGAGCTGCGTTTTAACTGGAATCCACCTATGGCTGTAAGCAATTTTGCTCCAGATAGATTTTATATGGGAAGCCAGTTTCTGCACCGGTCTGAAAATATGGGCGATAGTTGGACAATAATTTCACCCGATTTAACAACGAATGATAAAATGAAACAGGACCAGGCAAATTCTGGAGGACTTTCTGTTGATAACAGTGGAGCTGAAAAACATACTACAATTTTTACAATCGCTGAATCACCGCTCGACCAAAATATAATTTGGATCGGCACCGATGATGGCAACGTTCAATTGACAGTAGATGGTGGAAAAACCTGGACCAACCTCACAAACAATCTGGTAGGCATACCAAAAAACACATGGGTTTATCATATTGAAGCTAGCGTTCATGGCAAAGGCATTGCTTATGCAGTTTTTGAAGGCCATACTACCGGCGATATGAAACCCTATACTCTAAAAACTACAGATTACGGGAAAACTTGGAAATCTATTATTTCAGAAGACATCAGTCCAAAAGCTTTTGTAAGAAATATTCAAGAAGATTATGTAAATGAGAATTTACTTTTTCTCGGGACAGAATTTGGTCTTTACGTAACAATCGATGGCGGTAAAAACTGGTCCCAATTTACCAATAATATGCCATCAACAGCTGTTCATTTTATTGATCTTCAAAAAAGAACAAACGATTTGGTAATGGGAACGCACGGGCGTGGAGTTATAATAATTGACGATATAAGCCCTTTGCGCGAAATAAGTCCTGAAATATTAAACGAAGACGTACATTTTTTCGAAACAAAACCTTTCACAATGAAAGAGGATAGTGGTTTCAGTGGAAGTTTTGGAGCAGAAACACAATTTGTGGGTGAAAATAAAAACACTGATGCACAAATAGTATATTACCTTAAAAAACGCCACACATTTGGAAAAATGGAGATGGAAGTACAAGATATGCAAGGCAATAAAATTACCTCTCTTGCTCCCGGAAAATCAAAAGGAATTAATGTTGTGAGCTGGAATTTTATGACCGTGGTTCCGAAAATGGCTCGGGGCAAAACTCTGTCATTTGGCGGATTTACCGCACCACGGGTAGCTGCGGGTAATTATAAAATAGTGCTTTCCAAAGGCAATGAAACATTCACGAAAGATATTGAAATAAAATATGATGAAAAATCCATAACCACTATAGAACAAAGGAAAGAGCAGGAAGCTCTAACCGCAAAACTGTATGCAATGGTTGAGGATTTGGCATATATGGTTTATGAAATAAATGAAACTCAAGCAAAAGCATTGCAAGTTGTAGAAAAACACTCCAATGGAAGGAAGGATGCACAAAAATTTTATGATGCTTTGGAAAATCTTCGTCAAGACTTAGTCATCACCACAGGCGATAATTATGTTGCATCGGCAGAACCGGAATTGAGGGAAAAGATGGGCGATCTTTATAGTAATGTTGCTTCAAATTACAATAAGGTTTCCGGTGCATCCAATGCGAATTTTGAATTAATTTCTGAAGAATTCACAAAAGCGAAGAGCCGCTATTCTGAAATTATGGCAAAAGAAGGTGAAAAGTTCATTTCATTTTTAGAAAAAAACAACATCCCAAAACCTGAACTGCAGACTAAGGAAACGTTTTTGAAAAAGGAATAAAAATTTAAGAAAAACAGTTTTATTTATTGATATATACCGTTTTCTTATTCACAAATTCACGAATGCCATGCTCGCTAAGCTCACGGCCATAGCCGCTTTGCTTTATTCCACCGAAAGGAAGTCGGGGATCACTTTTCACGAGTTCGTTAATGAATACAGCGCCCTCTTCAAATTGAAATGAAAGTTTTTCAGCTTCTTCTATATTCCCTGTGAAAAGGGAAACGCCCAAACCAAATTTTGAATTGTTTGAGAGAGCCACAGCCTCTTCCACCGTTTTAAAAGTTGTAACCGAAAGTACCGGCCCGAAGGTTTCTTCCTTAAATACAGACATATCTTCAGTAACGTTCGTTAAAAGAGTGGGCTCAAAATATGCGTTTTGCCGCCTTCCTCCTATTTCCAGCTTTGCTCCCGCTTTCACCGAATCGTTTACCTGTTTTTCCAAATCTTCCGCTAAATCCTCGCGCGCCAAAGTGCCAATAAATGTTCCTTCATCCCTTGGGTCGCCGCTTTTCAATTCCCGTATTTTTATAAGCATTTTTTCAATAAACGTTTCCGCAATAGATTCATCAACAATTAACCGCTTTCCAGCAATGCAACTTTGCCCAGTATTTTGAAAACGCGCCTGAATGCAGGTTTCAACGGTTTTATCCATATCGCAATCTTTCATCACGACCAGCGCATTGCTCCCTCCCAGTTCCAAAACTGTCTTTTTAATATTTTTCCCCGCAATGGACGCTACTGAAGATCCCGCCGGCCCACTTCCTGTAAGGGTTACGGCTTTTATCTTTTCGTGATCAATAACAGTTTCCATAACGTCGCTTCCTATCAATAATGTTGTAAAACAATTTTCAGGAAAACCGGCTCGCTTAAATACTTTTTCAATACTTAGTGCGCATCCAAACACATTTGAAGCATGTTTTAAAACCCCAATATTTCCGGCCATCAAAGCCGGGGCGGCAAACCTAAAAACTTGCCAAAAAGGATAATTCCACGGCATAATTGCAAGCACTACGCCCAACGGTTCAAAACGTACAAAGCTTTTTTCGGCATCGGTTTTTATAACTTCATTTCGGAGTTGCTTTTCTGCATTTTCGGCATAGTATTCACATCCCCAAGCACATTTCTCAATTTCGGCGATGGCCTGTTTAATTGGTTTTCCCATTTCGAGCGTTATCATTTCAGCATACTCTTTCTTATTCTTTTTCAACTCAGAGGCGGCGGCCAACATTAATTTTTTTCGCTCCGCAAAGGAAGTTTCACGCCAATTGTAAAAACGTTTGTCGGCTTTATCAATGAGGTCTGAAACTTGTTTTTCCGAATGGTTTTTATAAGATTTCAACGTTTCGCCCGTGTAAGGATTCAATGAAGTGGTGGTGGACATTGTTTTTCTTTTAAAAGTATTGAAAACATTGGGAAAACTAGTATCGATTAAGATGATTTTAACGCCGAATTTATTCAAAATAAACCCCGAAAACACTCGTTCTCTTTCTAAGTATTGTAATACATTTGCGTAAATCTTTTAAAAATGAAAAACACAGCACTTACAAATATTCACGAGCAATTGGGCGCCAAAATGGTTCCTTTTGCGGGGTACAATATGCCCGTTTCCTACGAAGGTGTTAATGCCGAACACGAAACAGTCCGCAAAGGCGTGGGCGTTTTTGACGTTTCGCATATGGGCGAATTTTTAATCACGGGTCCAAATGCGCTTGACTTGATTCAAAAAGTAAGCAGTAATGACGCATCAAAAATGGTGGACGGCCAAGCGCAATACAGCTGTTTGCCAAATGAAAAAGGTGGCATTGTTGACGATTTGATCGTGTACCGTTTGGAAGCCGAAAAATGGCTACTGGTGGTAAATGCTTCAAACATTGAAAAGGATTGGGATTGGATTACCGAGCAGAACACTATGGGCGCGGAAATGCGAAATCTTTCTGAAGATTATTCGCTTCTTGCCATTCAAGGTCCAAAAGCTATAGAAGCAATGCAACCATTGACTTCAGAAGATTTGAGCGCTATAAAATTTTATACTTTTAAAGTTTCTGATTTTGCAGGTATCGATCACGTAATAATAAGTGCAACGGGCTATACCGGAAGTGGTGGCTTCGAGATTTATTGCAAAAACAGCGAAGTGGAGCAAGTTTGGAACAAAGTGATGGAAGCTGGAAAAGACTTCGGCATAAAACCAATTGGGCTTGCTGCTCGCGATACACTTCGTTTGGAAATGGGATTCTGTCTTTACGGAAATGATATAAACGATACTACTTCGCCACTGGAAGCTGGTTTGGGCTGGATCACAAAATTCACAAAAGATTTTATTAATTCTGAAAATTTAAAGAACCAAAAAGAAGCGGGTATACAACGAAAACTGATTGGTTTTGAATTGAATGAACGCGGCATTCCCCGACACGATTATGAAATTACCGATAAAGAAGGTAAAAACATAGGTGTTGTAACCAGTGGAACAATGGCGCCCTCCTTGGGAAAGGGTATTGGTATGGGCTATGTAACTGTGGAAAACAGTACGCCGGGAACCGAAATTTTTATTCAGATTAGAAATAAACCAGTAGCCGCAACCGTTGTAAAAACCCCATTTTATAAAGGATAATGGTAGATTATCAAGCCATTTTAGAAGAAATCCATACCTCCCTTAAAAAAAAGAAAAATACTGGCGAGGTTGCAAGTTATATTCCAGAATTGGCAACTGTTCCAAAAGATAAATTTGGAATTCATCTGCAATTGATTACAGGTGAGAATTTTTCTGCCGGAGATGCTTCCGAAAAATTTTCAATCCAGAGTATTTCCAAAATATTTTCGCTGGCCAAAGCTTTTCAATTGGTAGGAAATAATCTATTGAAACGCGTCGATGTGGAGCCGTCGGGTAACCCCTTCAATCATCTTTCCCTTTTGGAACTTGAGGAGGGCATACCCAGAAATCCGTTAATCAATTCGGGAGCGATAGTAATTGCTGATATTTTGATTTCCCATTTGAAAAACCCAAAAGAAGATTTTTTGAATTTTGTACGCGAATTAACGCACGATGAAACTATTTCATATAATGAAAAAATAGCCGAATCTGAACGTATTACGGGTTTCAATAATTATGCAGCTGCCAATCTTTTAAAGGCTTATGGAAACCTAAACAACAAAGTGGAGGATGTATTGGATTTCTACTTTCATCAATGTTCAATAATGATGGATTGTAAGCAACTAACCCACGCTTTTTTTGTATTTACCAATAAAGGGAAATGTTTAAGAAGTGTACAGCATCTCACTCCCAGCCAAGTAAAACGGATCAACGCAATTATGCTTACCTGCGGTTTTTATGACGAAGCCGGCGAGTTTGCCTTTGAAGTGGGCTTACCCGGAAAAAGTGGCTAGGTGGAGGAATTGTGGCACTTTTGCCACATTGCCTGACAATTGCTACTTGGGCACCGGCTTTAAATCCGAAAGGGAATTCCTATTTGGGAATGCAGGCTTTGGAACAATTCACTACCAAAACTAAATTGTCGATTTTTTAAAGTGAAGAGAGCGTTTTAATGAAAAAGAAAGAAGAAAGGCAACGTATTTTAATTTTAGGCGGAAGCGGTTTTATTGGCAATGCCCTATATAAAGAACTTCTCTCCTATTTTGAGGTTCACGGCACCTACTGTAAACAACATGGAGCTTTTTCCGAAAATCAAGTTTTCCATAATTTCTGTGTGGAAGAAGATTCTATGTTTCTATTGCTAAATAAAATTCAACCTACAGTTATAATTTCCGCCATAAGCGGCGATTTTAAAAATCAACTGGAAGCTCACCATGAAATTGTGAAATATGTGCATTTGAATTCGGGCTGTTCGGTTTTATATATTTCTTCCGTTGAGGTTTTTGAAGGAAGATTTACACATCCATCCTATGAAAATGATATTCCAAATGCAGCAACCTATTTAGGTGCGCATAAAATTTCCATTGAAAAATTGTTATTGGAAAATATCCCCACCCAAACTACCATTTTAAGGTTGCCCTTGGTACTGGGTATAAATTCGCCCCAAATCCTTCATCTGCGTCAGTGCATTCGGCATTATGCTCCTTTTGAAGTATATCCAAATCTTGTAATCTCTACCACTACGGTAAGCAAGGTTTGCCAGCAAATACATTATATAATTAACCACTCTCTTCGTGGAATTTTTCATTTGGCGAGCAACGATATGGTACATCACGAAGATCTTTTTAGGGAAATCACTTCAAAAATAGGTGATAAAATGCCTATATTTAAAAGTGTATTCAGCAGTAATGAAGATGTATACAATGCACTTCTTCCAAAATATAACAAATTGCCCGCCACACATCAAATAACTGTTTCAGAAGTAATTGAGGAGTGCAGTTTGAACGAAGAAATAATATCCATTAAATAATTAAAATTATGAAAGCTTTATCTGAAAAGGAAATAAATGAAAATTTGAAAGATTTTGAAGGGTGGGATTACCACGAGGGCGCACTGCATACAATTTTTGAGTTCGAGGATTTTAAGGAGGCGTTTTCGGCTATGACGCGCATTGCCTTTGAAGCCGAAAAAATGCAACATCATCCCGAATGGAGCAATGTTTATAATTCCCTGGAAATTTATCTTTCCACCCATGATGCAGATGGCGTAACTAAAAAGGATTTTGAGCTTGCAAGGATTATTGACGAATTGATTGGTTAAAAGCACCAAATTAAGAGAACCAAATTCCAGAAACTTTTAAATCTTCGAATTTATTTGGATTTTGAAATTTCGTTTTTTTTATATTTGACCCTTTTAGAATAAAAAATAAACAATAGTAATAGATAATATTTTATGGGAAGAGCTTTTGAATTCAGAAAAGCAAGAAAAATGAAGCGGTGGTCCGCAATGTCCAAAGCTTTTACGCGTATAGGAAAAGATATTGTAATGGCGGTGAAGGAAGGCGGCCCAGATCCGGATGCAAATTCTAGGCTTCGTGCAGTTATTCAAAATGCGAAGGCTGTAAATATGCCAAAGGATAACGTGGAACGTGCCATAAAACGAGCGAGCGACAAAAGCTTGGGCGATTATAAAGAAGTGCTCTTTGAAGGATACGCTCCCCATGGTATTGCAATTTTAATAGAAACCGCGACCGATAACAATACCCGTACCGTTGCCAATATTCGCAGTTATTTTAATAAATGTGATGGCAGTATGGGAACTTCGGGATCAGTATCCTTTATGTTTGACCACACTTGCAATTTCCGAATAAACCCAGAAGGTTTGGATATTGAGGAACTTGAGCTTGAACTTATAGACCACGGTGTTGAGGAAATTTTTGAAGACGAGGATGGAATTATGATTTATGCCCCCTTTGAAAGTTTTGGTTCCATTCAATCCTATTTGGAAGAAAATAAAATTGAAATACTATCTTCCGGTTTTGAGCGTATTCCGCAGGTCACCAAAACATTAACCGAAGAGCAGATTGCAGATGTTGAGAAACTTTTGGAAAAAATAGAAGAAGATGACGATGTGCAAAACGTATATCATACAATGGAAGAATCTTCAGACGATTAATTTCTTAAATAGAATTAAAAAAAGCCACCCAATAAGGTGGCTTTTTATGTATAAGTTATATTCTAATTGAATTATCTATCGATATAAAATAAGGAAGATGCTCCAGCTAAGGGAGAACTTAACGTTGGATTTAAATTTCCTCCAGCCTCAATATTATTAAAGAATAGTACTTTTCCACCATCATTTGCACGCTCCGCGATAAATACGGTTCTACTTGGGTGATCATATTCCACCGAAACAGGATTTCCCATTCCAGTCAATGCTCCTGAAACACGAAGTTGATTGTTTGCTATTGCCAAAGTTCCTCCATCAGGGGTTGCGTTAAATTTTGTTACAAATCCACCGATAAGATGAAAACCTCCATCAGTATTATTTCCAGCGTCGCCAATATCGGTTAATACTACTGCACCGCCATTTTCTGCGATTCCGTGTGTACGCGTTATTCCTTCAATAGTAATTTGCTTGTCTGGAGTTGCGGTTACATCTGTAGTATATGTGGAAGTAAAATTTTTCAGAACTGCTACATCACCGGTTTTATCAACAACGGTGTAAAGATCGTTTCCTATAAGCTCAATTCCCCATACCGAATAATTTACGGTAACAATATTCCGTAGTGTATATCCCGCCTCATCTCGAGTAAAAACAAAGAATCTACCATCATCGGTATTTGGATCACCATCAACATCAACGTTATCGGCTACGATGTAAAAATCATCTTTCACTGCAATATCGCGTGGACTTTCCAATGCAGTATCACTTGAAAGAAGCAGGTTTAAATTATTTCCGTTTGCAGTATTTTCAACATTTGAATAGGTATTTATGACTTTTTGGCTTCTAGAGACAACACTCAGTTCATCTTCATCGAGGTTATAATATAAACCCTCATTATCATCAGAACTTGTAGAGTAAGTACTAACTAAAATTCCGTTGTTCGTAAAATTATAAGCCACAATAGCGTTATTTGTATTGCTCGATGCATAAACAGTGGACAGCACAACATTTGGTACAGGCTCTCCGCCCCCGCCGTCATCATCATTACTACACGATATTACTGTAAGTGCCAAAGCAATAATTGGTATTAGATATTTCATCTTTTTCATATTTTTTATTTATTTGGATTAAATTTTATAATTCTTACTTTTTTATTGAAGTAAAGTATTTAATTATTTAAATGCATATTTAATATTAAGTATTTAAATAATGAGGCATTTTTAGATTGCTTAACTATTATTTAACAATAATAAACTGATTTTGAGTTATTTAAAATCAAAACAAAATTATATATTTTAACATTTTCCAGTTTAGGAATAGACTTTATTTTTGCCTACAATTCCTTTGAAAAAGGAACGAAGTTTAAGAGTGTCTTCATCTAAATTGGCCGTGGGATAAAAAGGGCGATTTATAATTACTTTTTTTGTGAGATAGTCAAAAGCTACGGCAATAATAGGTACGTTTGCTTCCAAGGCAATATAATAATAGCCTGTTTTCCAAACAGCTACTTTTTTTCTTGTTCCTTCAGGAGACAACGCCAACCGAAATTCTTCTTTTTCCGAAAATAATTGAACAATCGCCTCTACTTGATTTTGCCCGGGCCTCCTATCCAATGGCGCTCCGCCCATCCAACGGAAATACCAGCCAAAAGGCCATTGGAATAATTCTTTTTTAGCGATAAAATTTATTTCTATTTTTAAAATTTTTCTTGTAAAAGCACCAATATAAAAGTCGTGCCAACTGGTATGCGGTACAACAATTATAACGGCTTTCTTCACGGAAGGATCAAAAGAACCCTCAATTTTCCAGCCCATTAATTTTTCAAAAACAAATTTTGTGAAACCCATAAAGTCAATGATGAAAGTTACATCTTCAAATACAGTTCCTTAATTTTTTCTGGAGTTATGATGGCTTCCCAATTGGTGCCGAGGGCATTTTCCCAAAGAGGGACCATTCCCAGGGCAACGCTGATCATGGTATTCATTTGCGTTTCGGAAAGTTCTGTACAGATTCCCTGTGGTATATTAATCCCATGTTTCGCTACCATTTTATTGAAAAGCGCAACATCTTTTGGATAAAATTCCTCTAAATACTGAAACACAATACAGTTGCCCACCCCATGTTTGGTTCCCAAAACATAACCCAATCCATAGCTTAAAGCATGTGCTACCCCAACCTGCGAGTAGGCAATACTCATGCCGCCATGCCAAGAGGCCATCATTAATTTGGCGCGCGATTCTTCTTCGGAAAGGGAATCACCCAAGAAAATTTCCAGACAAAGATCGTAGGCCTTTTCGCCATAACTTTGGCTGAAGGCGTTTAAAAAAGTACCGTTCAGGGATTCCACACAATGAATAAAACAATCCATACCGGTATAGAACCATTGGTTTTTAGAAACTCCTTTTGTGAGTTCAGGATCAAGGATTACTTGGTCAAAAGGTGTAAAATCGCTATTAATACCTAGTTTACGAACGGGCCCCGTAAGTACCGTAGTGCGTGAAACTTCAGCGCCAGTTCCCGAAATTGTTGGAACTCCCACATGGTAAACAGCTTTCTGCTTTACCAAATCCCAACCTTGATAATCTGTAGCGCTTCCTTTATTTATAAGCATAATGGAAACGGCCTTTGCCAGATCCATTACCGTACCGCCACCAATACCAATTATTCCCGAAGGCGTGTGGGTGAATTCTGCTTTAATATCTTTCACCAAATCATCAACCTGCGATGTTTTTGGTTCCTCCTCTGCGGATACGAAAATCAATTTGTCGTTAAAGCGAAGGTTAATTCTATTCAGAAATTCGATGTTTTGCTCAAAAACATCATCAACCAAAAATATAAAAGGTGCCTTTTCCTTTTTCTGTGAGGACAGAATTGAGGAAAGTTGATCAAAACATCCCTCTCCAAAAACTACTTTTGGAACCATTGGGAAATTTCTGAATTTATTATTTACGACATCCGGCTTCTTTTCCTTCAGCAATTTATTGGCACGTACAAGATCTTCGGGAGTGTCTATTTCAACTCCCGTTGTGTTTGAAACGGCCATTTTAATATTTTTTCCATATTCCAAATAGCGAATGCACTCTATTTTTTCTACAGCTTCCAACGAACGCATTGGCAAGCGATAAAAGTCCATAATGGCCTGTTTTCTAAATGCGTATATTCCTTTATGCTTGTAATATTGCATTTCCACATTCTTATCGCGCGGATAAGGAATGGGCGAACGTGAAAAATAGAGCGCAAAACTATCTTTATCGACAATAACCTTTACACAATTTGGGTCACTGATTTCTTTCCAATCGTGGATTTCAGTCATGAGTGAGGCTAGATCAATTTTATCTGCATCAGGTTCATTAAAGACGGCTAAAACTTTTTCTAGTCCTTCACGGCTTGTGAAAGGCTCATCCCCCTGAACGTTTACCACAATATCCACATCCATATTCTCTACCGCTTCTGCTATACGGTCGCTTCCGCAATCGTGCGTTTTTTGGCTCATAATAGCCTTTCCGCCATAAGTTTCAATTTCCTGAAAAATAACGTCGCTATCTGTAACTACATATACTTCATCAAAAAGATTTGTTGCCTTTGCGGCTTCATACGTTCTAACTATTACGGGTTTACCTGCCAAATCCTGCATAAGTTTTCCAGGGAAACGGGACGCACCATATCGTGCGGGGATCATTGCTATTATTTTCAAGTTGAATTTTTTAAAATGATTTCAAAAATAAGAAGATTAAGTTTGGGGCGCTCTTTTTTTGCGAAGCTTTTTATAAATGCGAAATATTATAAAAAACAAAAGCACAACAAATATAAATGCCAAAATAGGGATGAAAATGGAAGCAAAGGCCATAAATGCGGCGATTGCGGTTTCTACTGTTGCAATAATAGGATTTGCAGTACCGGCAGTGGTTGTGGTTGAAGTTAATCGTGCTGCAGAAGCATTACCTTTAATGGCGGCGGCAGTTCCGCCCCCGGCAATAATGGCCAATGACCAAGTAACCATTGGATTGAGGTCTGCTACCGTAGCAACCATCACTGCAGTTCCAGCCAATGTTGCCATGGGCAAGGCAATGGTATCCAGTAAATTATCAAGCCACGGAATGTAATAGCCGGAAATTTCAACCAAAGTGGCAGCAACAAGCGTAATAATAGCTGTTATACTGCCCATCCATTGCCAGCTTTCGTTTAAGGGAATAACTTCGCAATAGGCTGCCACGCTCAAAACCAATAAGGGCAAGAAGATCCTAAAACCAACCGCTGCCGCAAGTCCAATACCTAAAAAAATGCTGATTAAAATATTGAATGTTTCCATTTTATGGATTTAGAAGCTTAAAAAGAACCAATAAAACTCCAACTAATTTGGGGAAACTAATCTACAAAAAATTCATCCTTAAATCCTATTAAGTACAATTTTTCGCGAGCGCGGGTCACGGCAGTATAAAGCCAACGCAGATATTCCTTGTTGATCCCGTTTGGGAGATACGGTTGCTCTACAAAAACAGTATTCCACTGCCCTCCCTGCGATTTGTGACACGTAATGGCATAACTGAATTTTACTTGCAATGCGTTAAAAAATTTGTTGTTCTTTACTGCCAAAAATTTCTTGTATTTAGATTTTTCAGTTGCGTAATCCTTCATTACTTCTTGATAGAGTTTGTTTGATTCATTAAAAGTGAGTGAAGGATTTTCGGATGTAAGGGTGTCTAGCAGCAATACCGTTTCCAAAGGTTTCATGTTCGGATAATCTACCATCCGTATTTTTACTTCAGCGAAGCGGAAACCGTATAATTCCTTAAAAGCGAAAATCTCCAAAACCTCCACAATATCTCCATTTGCTATAAATCCGGCTTCACTGGTGTTATCTACCCAAAAATAATTGTTTTTCACAACCATTAAATAATCGCCCGCCGAAAGTTCCGATTCCAGAAAAAATATTCGTTCCCGAATGCTTTGGTTATAAAGGTTTGCCCGTTTATTGGATCGCACAATAATAACAGTGTCTTCATTTCCCAGAGCGGAATAACTATCGTTTATTGCGTCCATAATCTCTTGTCCATCAACAGGGCGAATAATGTCGGGGAATTTTGCTCCTGAAAACTTAAAAGCTTCATATAATTCATCATCCAGCCGTTCCCTTATTTTCGTGGCATTTTCCAAAATACCGCTATCCTTTTGTTGGCGTACTACTTCATCCAATTCAAGTTTTATTACTTCACGATTGTACTGGTTTTCCAGAAGGAGTGCATCAAGCGCAGGGCTTATATCCAAATGTACGGGCGGCAGCTGTGCCGAATCACCAATTAAAAGCAGTTTACAATTATTGCCACTGTACACATACTGCATTAAATCGTCGAGCAGTGAGCCGTTTTCAAACAATTTTGAATCTTGGTTTATATCTGGAATCATTGAAGCTTCATCTACTATAAAAATAGTGTCGCGGTGCTTGTTTTGCTGAAGGGTAAAGGAAACAGAGCCTTTTTCGCTCTTCGGAAAATATATTTTTTTATGAATGGTAAAAGCCTGTTGGTTTGAATAGTTGCTTATAACCTTTGCGGCTCTTCCCGTTGGCGCCAAAAGTACCGAACGCTTTTTTGCTTTTGATAAATTTTTCACTAAGGAACCTACAATTGTTGTTTTTCCGGTTCCGGCATAACCTTTCAATAAAAAAGTTTCATTCTTGTTCGTGCTCAGCACAAATTTAGCCAGTAATTGAAGTGCAATATCTTGCTTGGAGGTAGTTTTATGTGGAAAATCATTTTTTAAAAAACTGTAAAATTCTGATACATTCATCATTCGCTACTAACATTGAGGGTTTAAAGATAGGTATGATTTTTTCGGAATATACTTTTGTGAACAAAAAAAAATTGTAGATTTGCGATAGACCTTTTTAGTAAAATCAACACTTAAATAATATCAATAATGAAATTAGTAATTCAGATTGTGCTTTGGATTGTCATCATCTTCTTGGGCTGGAAACTTTACAACTCTGTTATGGGCCCCGTTGAATTCAACAAAGTTAAGGAAGCACGTTATGCCAAAGTAATTAAGAATTTAAAAGATATTCAGGCTGCAGAGCTCGCACACAAAGAAATTACAGGAACCTTTACAGGCGATTGGGACAGTTTGGTTCGATTTATTGATACTGCCAAATTTGCAATTACTCAAAGACGTGACACTAGCTATGCCGATGCTGCAAAAAACAAAGCTTTTGGTATAAGCGAAGGTTATTTTATTGAAGAATCGCTTATTGATACTTTAGGTTTCACCCCTGTTAAGGATTCCCTTTATGGAAGTACTGATAGATATAAAACAATGATGAACGTTCCCATTGAAGGCATCGATGCCAAATTTGACCTTAAAGCTGGAAAGATCGTTAAAAACGATGCTACCTATTCTGTTTTTGAAGCAAAAATTGCAAAGAAGGTAATTTTGGCCGATTTAAATAAAGACCTTTTAACGCAGGAAGTTCAGGTACAATCGGTAGATGGTGTTAACGGCCCAGATATAAAAGTAGGTTCTTTGGAAGAGGTAAACACTACCGGAAACTGGCCAAAAATTTACGATGCTGCAAAAGACAACTAATATAGACAAAACAATAAATAATAGACTGTCCGTTCAAATTTCTTTGAACGGGCTTTCTTTTTTGGTGACAAATCCTGAAGACGAAGAAGCAATTTTTTTTATTGAAAAAAAGCTCGACCACAGCACCACCCCAGAGGAATTACTGATGGATATTGAATCCATAATGTTTCAAAACAACATTTTAAATAATACTTTTGCTGAAGTATCCATAGTGTATTCCACGCCTGTGTACAGTTTAGTACCCACAAATCTATTTGATGAAACTAAAGCCAGCGAATACTTAAAATTCAACTCCCGAATCCTGGCCAATGATTATATGGCCCATGATATTTTGGAAAACTTAGGCATTGTTGTGGTATATGTTCCATTTATGAACATCAACAATTTTTTCTTTGAAAAATACGGATCCTTCAACTATTACCATTCTGTTTCTGTAATGTTGAAAACTATACATGAAAAAGAAAAATATTCGCTTCCAAAAATGTATTTACATTTCCAGAAAAACAGTTTCGACTGTATTGTTTTAAAGAATGGTGAGCTTCAGCTTTGTAACAGCTATACCTATAAAACTCCCGAGGATTTTATCTATTATACCCTGTTCTGCCTAGAGCAGTTACACCTAAGTCCGGAAAAAATTGAGGTAATTCTTCTCGGTGAAATTGAAAAAGAAGACGAAAATTTCAAAATTGCATATTCCTATATCCGTAATTTGGAGTTTTTGAATTCTGATTTTTCAAATAAAATAAATCTGAACAGTGAAAAATCGCACCAACATTTCATATTAAAAAATGCACTTTAATGCGTATCATTTCAGGAACATATAAAGGAAGAAGATTAACTGCGCCTAAAAATCTGCCCGTTCGCCCTACCACCGATTTTGCGAAAGAGGCACTTTTCAATATTTTAAGGGTTCGATATTTTTTTGATGAAATAGCAGTTTTAGACTTATTTTCCGGAACCGGAAATATTAGCTTTGAATTTGCCTCGCGTGGGGTTCAAAATATTACCGCCGTTGATGCGCATTTAGGATGCATTCAATTTATAAACAAAGTTTCAGAAGAATTTGATTTTCCCATCACTACCATAAAATCTGATGTAAAAAAGTATTTGGAAAAAGCTTCGGGAAAATATGATGTTATTTTTGCCGACCCGCCGTACGATTTTACCACAGAAGTTTTAAAGAAGCTGGTAGAAGAAATTATCGCTAATTCTTTGTTGAATATGGACGGAATGCTTATTATTGAGCATGCCAAACAAAATGATCTTTCCTCATTTCCACATTTTGTAGAAGCCCGAAAATACGGAAGTTCCGTATTCAGTTTTTTTAATTAAACATAGTACTTTGTCGTTTACCAACAAAACTATTGATTTAGATTTCGTACGTTTGGAACTAACTGAACATTGCGTAACGGGTACCGTAAATGAAGGCGTTTTAATTGAATTGGAACATATTGCCGCACTGCATGAGGTTTTTTCAGAATATTATTCGGACAGACATTTTGGATATATTGACAACCGCGTTAACCAATATGCAATAAACCTAAATCCAGAACTATATAATGCGCGATACCCAAAAATGGTTGGAATTGCCATAGTATGCTATTCTGAAAGTTGTATTAATAACGCAAATTTCGAAAAAACCTTCTACGATTGGCCTTTCGGGGTTTTTAATAATCTTGGGGAAGCAAAAAATTGGATATCCATATTGATTTCAGATGGAAATGAAAATTCTTAAGATAATTTTGGAAGCAATTTTTTCCAAAAGCAACCTTCTTCAAAGAAAAAAAGCAGGCCTGTAAGCCGGGTTCTGTATCCGTCAAAAAAGACGAATCCTTATCATTTATCTAGGCGTTCCGTTACCGAAACGCTCCATCTGCCTACCCTCCTGCATCGGGCGGGTACCCTCTCCCGATAGCTATCGGGGCACAGGTTTACGTGGCATTTCACCGCATAGAGTTTACCTGGTTTCACTACAGCATTACCTGTACATACTTTCTGTTGCACTAGTCCTATCCCGAAACTGGTTCGGGACGACGGCCGTTAGCCGCTATGCTTCCCTATGGTGCCCGGACTTTCCTCTCCCGAATTAATATCGGCAGCGATAAGGTGGCCTGCTGTGCAAAAGTACTCCAATGTTAATAAATATAGGAAAATACAAACAGCTAATTTTTAAAAAACCGCTGTACATCTTTATATTTGTTTCCGCACTATGGAACACTTCATTGTATCAGCCCGAAAGTACCGACCCGCCGTTTTTAAAGACGTTGTAGGCCAACAGGCCATTACCAATACTTTGGAAAACGCCATAGAAAATAACCATCTCGCCCAGGCTTTGCTTTTCACGGGTCCGCGTGGGGTCGGAAAAACAACTTGCGCACGTATTCTTGCTAAAAAAATAAATCAGGACGGTACCGAAAAGGAAGGTGAGGATTTCGCATTCAATATTTTTGAACTCGATGCCGCGTCCAATAACTCGGTGGATGATATTCGGAATTTGATTGACCAAGTGCGAATTCCCCCACAGGTTGGAAAATATAAGGTGTATATAATTGATGAGGTGCACATGTTGTCCTCTGCTGCTTTCAATGCTTTTTTGAAGACTTTGGAAGAACCGCCAAAACACGCCATTTTTATATTGGCTACTACCGAAAAGCACAAAATAATACCCACTATACTTTCCCGCTGTCAAATTTTCGATTTCAGACGCATTGGCGTTCGTGATATAAAGGAACATTTGGCAGAAGTTGCAAAGGCAGAAAATATTGATGCCGAAGACGACGCACTTCACATCATTGCCCAAAAAGCCGATGGTGCCTTGCGTGATGCACTTTCAATTTTTGATCGTGTCGTCAGTTTCGCCGGTAAAAATCTTACCCGCGAAGCCGTAACCGAAAACCTGAATGTGCTGGATTATACTTGGTATTTTCAAATAACCGATTTGCTTTTGGAAAACAATATTCCGCAGGTTTTGGTCACTTACAACGATATTCTCTCAAAAGGTTTTGACGGGCATCATTTTATAATGGGCCTTGCCTCCCACTTCCGCGACCTTTTGGTCTGCAAAAACCAAGAAACAATCAATCTTTTGGAAGTTGGCGAACAGGTAAAAACCATGTATTTTGAACAATCACAAAAAACCGAGACACAGTTTTTGATTGAAGGAATCGATATAGCAAACACTAGCGATCTAAAATATAAAAACAGCCAAAACCAGCGGCTTCTTGTTGAGCTTTGCCTGATGCAGCTTGCTTCCCTAACGTTTCAGGGCGAAAAAAAAAACTCCAATAACGGCCGGCGTTTCGTAATACCTCCCTCCTATTTTAAAAGCGAAAAATTCACTTCGGATAAGATAACTTCCGCGGGAAGTGTGGCGCCAAAGCCTTTCAAGAAAGTTGAACCTGAAATAGAGGAAAAAACAAATACGGTTCATGAACCTTCGGAAAAAGTTTCCTCTGAAAATGATTCTTCTGAAAATTCGAATCCCGAGGAAAATCCTGACATCGGCAAACCTGAAAAAGTAATTGAACGCCCACAAATCCTAGCCGAAAGAAATGCCAAAAAGGTTTCTGCACTTTCGCTAAAAAGCATTCAAAAAAAGCAGGAATTAAAGCAGGAAATGGTCGCAAACCAACCCGATGCAGAGAACCTTCCAGTAAATGAATTTTCTGAGGAAGAAATGCAGGCGGTTTGGAACGAATATACAACAAGCGTTGAAAATGACGGTAAATACAATTTACTTTCGCATTTAACGATGGGCGTTCCAAAACTCGAGGGTTCCATCATTCACCTTGAATTTCCCAACCAGACCATCAAAACCGAGGTGGAGCGCGCCAAGTATGAATTACTCGGTTTTTTACGTGAAAAGCTTCAGAATTACAATGTGGATTTAGACATCACAGTAAACGAGACATCTGAAAAGCGGTATGCATACACCACCCGCGAAAAATTTGAAAAAATGAAGGAGAAAAATCCCCTAATTGAAAAGTTGCGCAAGGAATTTGATCTTGATATTTAAAAAAGCTGTGAGCTTTTAACTTTAAACTTTAAAAAAAATGCTTGGTTTAAAACTTCCCACCGACCCTCGTTGGGTAAATATTGTTGAAAAAAACGTAGAAGATATTCTTACCGATCACGCGTGGTGCGAGCAAAAAGCAGCTTCTACGGCGGTTTCATTAATTGTAAGTTTTCCAGAATATACTGATCTTGTTCAGGAAATGATTGCGCTGGTAAAGGAAGAAATAAGCCATTTTAAAATGGTACACGACAAAATTTTGGAAAATGGCTGGGTTTTGGGCCGCGACCGAAAAGACGAATACGTGCTTCAAATTGTACAATTTTTTCCAAAAGGCGGAAGCAGAACCACCCAACTTGTACACAGGTTATTGTACGCCGCATTGATTGAGGCTAGAAGTTGTGAACGCTTTCGGCTATTGAGTGAGGAATTGGAAGACAAGCAATTGGCGGAATTTTACCGAAAATTGATGGTAAGTGAAGCAAACCATTATACGATGTTCTTGGGATTTGCCCGCCAATATGGCGACAGAAAAGAAGTGGATCAAAAATGGAACGAACTACTTTCCTTTGAAGCTGAAGTAATAAAGGATTTGGGAAAACACCAATCCATTCACGGGTAAAAGTTTAACTTTTAAGTTCTTTCAGTCGAGGCTGAAAAAGAACTACTAAAAATTAAAAAAATCGGGTATAAATTCTCAAGAATTCACCTCCATCTGTGCAGCAATCTTTTCGTTGTAAAGACTTTTAACAATCCCGTCGCTAAGTCCAATTTTGGGGACAAAAATATTCTTAGCCCTGCTCCATTTCATTGCAGATAGATAGATACGCGTAGCTGGGATTACCACATCTGCTCGGTCTGGATTCATATCTAGTTCCGTAATACGCTCGTCGTAGGTAAGCGATTTCATTAGCTCATAGTAAGAAGAAAGATAGAGATAACTTAAAGGTTTTCCGATTTTTTTACCACTCTTTT
>Ga0209344_10002181_pt1 | contig 22680 bp, 20 predicted proteins | sample Cruoilmetagenom6_FD_187293 | JGI IMG/M metagenome (GOLD analysis project Ga0209344, IMG submission 187293) | Oil polluted marine microbial communities from Coal Oil Point, Santa Barbara, California, USA - Santa Barbara Oil Seep Sample 6 (SPAdes)... | ecosystem: Environmental > Aquatic > Marine... | reverse complement strand
AAAGTAAAAATAAAAAAAAGACACTTTAAAATAAACTTTCTATAATTTCCTCAATGCTCAATCCTTCAGCTTCGGCTTTGTAGTTTTTTATCATTCGGTGGCGAAGTATTCCAACAGCCGCCTTTTGGACGTCCTCAATATCGGGAGAAAATTTTCCGTGAAGTGCAGCGTGTGATTTAGCAGCCAGAATTAAATTCTGTGAAGCTCTTGGGCCTGCTCCCCAATCTATATAATTTTTTACAGTCTCTGTTGCGGTTGAGCTGTTGGGGCGGGTTTTTCCAACTAAGGTAACCGCGTATTCCACAACATTATCAGCCACTGGGATTCTTCTGATCAATTGCTGAAAATCTATAATTTCCTGTGCTGTAAATAAGGCATTCACAGATTTGGTTTCGCCCGTGGTAGTTTGTTTTACAACTTCAACTTCCTCAGAAAAAGAAGGATATTCCAAGTTGATGGCAAACATAAAACGGTCTAATTGCGCCTCTGGCAAAGGATAGGTTCCTTCCTGCTCTATAGGGTTCTGGGTAGCGAGAACAAAATATGGCAAATCTAGTTTATAGTGATGGCCGGCCACGGTTACAGCGCGTTCCTGCATTGCTTCAAGCAGTGCAGCTTGAGTTTTTGGTGGGGTCCTGTTTATCTCATCGGCAAGAATAATATTGGCGAAAATTGGACCCTTTATGAACTTGAACTCCCTGTTTTGATCCAAGATTTCAGAACCTAAAATATCGCTGGGCATTAAATCTGGAGTAAATTGAATTCTTTTGAATTTTAAGCCCAACGCTTCTGCAACGGTATTTACCAACAATGTTTTCGCAAGCCCGGGAACTCCAATAAGCAATGCGTGTCCGCCCGAAAAGATAGCGAGTAAAACCTGCTCTACTACTTCATCTTGACCTACTATTACTTTTTTTATTTCTTTCTTAAGGGCGTCGTATTTTGAAACTAATTGTGTTATCGCTGCTACGTCTGACATATTATTTTCTATATTATTTTTTTGACCAATTTCCAGCAAATTCACAATCATGGTAATCTTGATTGATGCTAATATACGTATCTTTTATTTTTTCGTTTTGCCATTTATTTATCACCTTGATTTGTTTTTCGCGCAATGCAAGTTGTTTTATGCGCTCATAATCATTTGCATAATCTGCTTTGTGCTCGGCAAACTTTTTTGTTACGGTAAGAATTTTTAGGCTACTTTTTCCCGTACGGTCACGGTCGGTGAAAATTTCAGAGACCTCCCCCTCTTTTAAGTTATATACCTGGGCACTAAGCGTTGGATCCATTTTGGTGAGGTCGAACTTTGTATCAAAATTTATTGGATTGATTAACTGTCCGCCATTATTTCTTGTTTCCTTATCATCAGAAAACTTACGGGCTGCCTCGGCGAAAGTTATTTCGCCAGAGCTAATTTTAGCTTTAATATCCTCAATCTCCTTTTGTGCAGCATCAATGGATTGTTGCGAGACTTCGGGAAACATTAGAATGTGGCGAACGTCCACTTCCTGCCCTCTAATTTTTTCCACATAAAGAATATGCCATCCAAATTCGGTCTCAAAAGGTTCGCTTATTTCACCTTCCAAAAGAGAAAAAGCTTGATCCTTAAATTCCTTCGCCCAAGGAGAATCTCTTTTTACGCCAGTATAAAGCCCTCCCTTTGAAGAAGAACCCGGATCTTTGGAATACAAAACCGCCTTGGTAGAAAAACTTGCGCCATTGTCTATTACATCTGCGCGTATTGCATTCAATTTTGCGATTACCTCATCAATAGCTTGTTTGGTAATATCTGGGTCAATAACTATTTGGGCTATTTCTATCTCGGCTCCAAAAACTGGACGCTCATCTTCAGGAATGGAGAAAAAGAAAGTTCTAACCTCTTCTGGAGTTATTTCTACTTTTTCAATTACTTTTTGCTGCATCAAACTCGCTAACTTGATGCTTTTGTTTGCCTCAAAAAGATCTTTCCGTAGTTGTGCAATATTGTCTTTTCTATAATATTCAGCCACTTTTTCCTCACTGCCCAGTTCGCTTACCATATACTGAAGTTGCTGGTCTATCATTCCATTTATTTCAGCATCGGGAACGAGGATACTGTCTTGTTTTGCTTGGTGGGCATATAGTTTGTCTTCCATCAATTTGCCCATCAATTGGCAACGGGTAATATCTTCAATAGACATTCCTTGCGACTGCATTTCTACATAGGCCTTGTCAATATCGCTATCCAAAATTACGTATTCGCCCACCACTGCGCTTACGCCTTCCGCTTTATATCTTTTAAAAGGTTTCAGCGTGTCACGTTTTATGGTCTGCTGTACCATTAGAGAATCATTGCTTTTCACCACACCGCTACTATCTGCCTCCACAACGGTCTGCGCTTGAAGCATTGCTGTGGAAAATAGCAAGACGAATAAGAATTTATTCATTTTTATAGATTTCAAAATTGTTTGTTTCAATAGCATCTTTTGTAATATCTGTTTCTAGTTTTTTAATAAGCTCGAGCTTTCGTTTGTTTAGGATAATTTGCCTCAAAGTAGGCTTAACATAGGAAAGTGGTGCGGTATCATTGGGATTGAGCACATTTTCAATTTTCACCAAATATACTCCTAATGAATCTTGAAGTTGTGCAAAATTGGATTTTTTTAACACTTGCTCATTTGTGCCCCTGATTATGGGCAATGCGTGTGTTAAAACTTCCTTTTTTATCCAAACAGAATCATTAAAATTTGAGGATATAAATTGGTAATCTTGGCTGTTGAGCGATTTTCTATCCTTCTCATTATAACGGTTCAATTTTTCCCGAACATTGGAAAGGCCATCATAGTTTACCGGCAGCTGCACATAACGCAATTTTACAAGAAGATCCTTTAATTTGAAATTATCCTTATTGGTTTCGTAATACTCTTGATATTCCTGTTCAGAAATTACACTGTCCAATTGTTTACTTACAATTACATTTTTATATGCTTCCGTAAGCAAATCATTTTGGTATTCCTGCACCAGTTTATTGTACTGTTCAAGCTTATCTGCGGTAAGATTAATCTTAGCCTGGTCTATCAATAACTGCTGGGTTGCCCAGCGGTTTATATAGTTGTTTACTATTAAGGTACTATCCTCTTTTGAAGTGTTGTCCGTTATTAGTTTTTGAATATCCGCTTCGTACAAAAAAGAGTTGTTTACTCGGGCAATTGCATTTTCGCTTGTTTCCGGTTTAAAATAATCACAGGAAACAAAAAAGGAACTTAAAAGTACAATATGAAAAATTCTCTTTATCACTTAAGGTCTTTCTTTACTCTTTTTAATGTCTTTTTATTAACCTCAACAGTATATTTTGAGCGAAGACTCTCTATCCAATTTTTCTCAAGTTCGTTTTGATAATCACTCAAAACCTTTCCTTTCACCTCATCCAGAGATTTTAATCCCGGAGCAATTATTTGCTTAACATTTACGATAATCGAAGAATCATTGTTTTTAATAATATTGGACACACCTTCTTTTATCTCTAAATTCTTTGGAAGTTTTTCATCATCAGTTTCAAAAATTCCTGGAGTTATCAAGACGTTTACCTGGTTTTCTGTATTTATTGCCGCCTTAATTTCTTCAGCGGTTTTACCTTCAAAAAGCATTTTTTGTACTTGTTGGGCAAAAGTTTCATTGGTTGCAGAGCAAATGTCGGCATCTATACGTTGCTTCCATTGGTATTTCTGTTTTGTTTTGTCGTAAAAGCTTTGAAGACCAATAGAATCGGTTTTGGCTTTGTCCCAAATATTTTTTTCCATAACGTCAAAAATTAAAAGACCGTCGCGGTATTCAGTAACTATTGATGCATATTCTTCATTTTCATCCTCAAGTGCCATTTTAAAATAATCCTTTAACACTTCAGTTTCAAATTCATCATAAAAAGCTACCAACAATGCCTCTTTTTGTTTAAAAGGTCGGGTTGTTTTTTGGCGCCCGGCTATAAATGTTGCAAAATCGGTAAACGTTGCATTTTTCGTTCCAATGGTGAAAAGCACTTTATCGTCTTCAGCCGGAACTGGGGGTCTTGCCCAACCACGTCCCAATACATCCTCACTTACAAAAGTGTCGAAATAGGGTAAATAGCTTACTCCTTTCTTGAAACCGTACTTGTCTTTTATTTTTTTATTTATTGCATTTGTAACAACCTTGGAGCGATCTCCTTCACCCACTTTTTTCTCCAGGTCTTCCTTTTTGTCCTCAAAGGTTTCCATAGGCATTTTTTCATCCAAACGAATGATGTGCCATCCAAAATCGGTTTTTACAGGTTTACTTATTTCTCCCACTTTTTTCAGTTCGTAAGCTGCATTCTCAAACTCTGCCGCCCTAAGATCCCCTTTGGAAAATGCTTTAAGTTTCCCGCCCTGCACCGCAGAGTTTTTATCATCAGAAAATTGTTTTGCAAGACTTTCAAAAGATTCCCCTTGCTTTGCCATTGTATGAAGCTCCTTAATGCGCTGTTCTGGATCAAAATCACGCGGGCCCTTTTTATCGGAAATCATAATGTGCGATACCGAGATCTTCGGCAATTTTGCTCTTCTGTCATTTACTTTTACAATATGGTACCCAAAACGTGTACGTATAATTTCTGAAATCTCACCTACTTTGGTATTATATGCTGCATTTTCAAAAGGATATACCATAGAGAAAACAGAAAAATAACCTAAGTTTCCTTCAGAATCCTTGGCGCCGGGCTCTTCGGAAAGGCTCTGCGCAAGTTTAGCAAAATCTTCTCCTTTTAGCGCTCTTTCGCGAATGGTCTTTATTTTATTGTACGCTGCAAGAGTGTCTTGGGGCGTAGCTTCATAATCTACTCTTATTAAAATATGCGAGGCATTAATTTCTTCTTTCCCCCGTTCGTATGCTTCCCTTGCAAGGGTTTCGGTTACTTTATCCTCAAAAATATAATTTCTTGAAAGTTGGTCGCGGTAGCGTGAAAGTTCGTTTTGGTACGAACGTCTGTCTGCCAAACCCTGTGCTTGTGCTTCGGCTACTTTCAATTTATAATCAATAAATAAATTCAAATATCCATCAATATCTTTTTGTGATTCGTCCTGAACCAAATTGAGGTTTTTGTTGTAAACTCTTTTAAACTCATTGGCATACACGGGATTGCCGTCAATGGTCATCAATACCTCTTTTTTGTTTTGTGAAAAAACGGTGGTGGCACACATTAGCGCCAAAATGCATACGGAAATAAAGTTTTTCATCATTTTTTGAATATTATTTTTATAGAAGCGTGGCAAAAATAACAAAAAGCTACGGTAACACACGCCAGAAATGCAAACGAATTTAATATAATTATAGTGTTTTGTTGATTTATTAATTTTCCCAAAAACCCGTACCTTGCCGTAAGTAAAAAAATGGAGAAACCAATCCCTTTTTTTAGAAAGAAAATTTCCTCAAAAAAACTTACAAATGACTGAAAGAGTAAAGCTTATATGGGATTTTAGAGGGCCAAACGCCGAGCATATTGCCGTGCACCATGCCAAACATCTTAATGAATTTGCCGAAACTGAAAACTTAAAGAACACTTTCACTGGAAATGAAGAAATTACCAATATGCACCACACGGCATATATGGTTGTTGAAAAAAGCCAGATGGATACTCTTAGACAAACCCTGAAACCTACAAGAGGCCAAATTTATGACGAAGTATGAAAGCGTTTTTTCAGGATAAGTTTGAATATAACCATTCGTGCAATCAGCGACTTGTTGAAGTATTGAATTGCAATGCATTTCTTTACAAGGAAAAAATCAAAATTTTGGCCAGCCACACTCTTAATGCCCATCACATTTGGAACCATAGAATTATGGGCGTTTCGCCTACTCTATCTGTGTGGGAGGAATTGGAAATAGATAAAATAAATGATATTGACCTTGAAAATTTTGAGCAAAGCATTCAGATTATAAACCTAGAACAATGGGATGAAAATATGTTTTACACAAATAGCAGTGGACAAGCTTTTACAAACACGGTGGCAGATATTCTTTTCCACATTGTAAACCACAGCACCTATCATCGTGGACAGCTTGTTACGCTGTTAAAAAACGAAGGAATACTACCTCTTGTTACAGACTATATTTTTTATAAACGTTAGCCAACTGCCTGTATATTTGCAATATTTATAGTAATATTGCGCTCCTAAAATTTTAAAATACAACAAAATGAAATTTCTAAAAATTGCCGTATTCTTTATAGGTCTCACTACTTTCGCCCAAAGCAAGGTAGGTGCCGTAGATATAGATTACATCCTTTCAAAAATGCCCGAAATGACCACAGTACAGACTCAATTGGAAACCTACGGGAAACAATTGGATGTTGACCTCAATAAAAAAGTGGACGAATATAAAAAGTTGGCAGAAGCCTATAAAGCAGGCGAAGCTACTTTTACTCCTGAAGTAAAAAAGACAAAACAGACCGAGCTTCTAACCTTGGAGGCCGACATTCAAAAATTTCAGCAGAACGGCGCCAAGCTTATGGATATTAAGCAGCAGGAATACTTAAAGCCACTTTATAAAAAAATAGGGGAAGCATTGGACAAATTAGCAAAAGCCCAAAACTATACCCAAGTTATTCAAACCACGCCCGATATGGTTTATTTGGATCCCGCTTACGACCTAACATTACCCATCCTCACGGAATTGGGAGTTACAGTTGCACCCGAAGAGGGAAAATAAAATACAACCTAATTTGCATTATAAACGTGGGGCTTTTAAAGTCTCACGTTTTTTTATGTCACTACTTATCAAAAAACTATATTTGAAAGCTATGAACTTTGAACACCCACCCAATGGTAAAATAATTAAATCCATTCCAATAAATGGTTCAAACTATGAAGTCGTCTATCAATTGGACAAACGCATTACCATTACTATCAGGCCCAAAAATTCACTCATTTCAAATACACGTTCTTCAGAAATTAGAAAATTACAGTTTATAAGTGCTTTCATGCGGGCCCCGCAATATGGTTTACAGGGAGAGAAAACTGAACTTACTGAAAAATTACTTTTAAATCAATATACCCGTGCGTTATTATACTTTCGAGCATCAAAGATTATCTATAATAACAATCAAATTTCATACACGGCAACATTGAAGAAAAAAGACGGCCATCATGTGGAAACAATAATAAATTATTTTAAAGAATTGCTAATTTCCCTAAATTAAAAAAGCACCAGAAACCTCCAGTGCTTTTTTCAAATATTATTTAATTTTTAAAAGGCTACCTACTATAGTTCGGCGCTTCCTTTGTAATAGTTACATCATGCGGATGGCTTTCGGCAATACCCGAAAAAGTAATTTTCACAAACTTACCATTCTCCTTCAGCGTCTCAATATCTTTGGAGCCACAATAGCCCATACCGGCTCTCAACCCGCCAATAAACTGCGTCATACTTTCAACCAATTCACCTTTGTACGGTACACGGCCCACAATTCCTTCTGGAACCAATTTTTTAATATCATCCTCCACATCCTGAAAATAACGATCCTTGGAACCTTGCTTCATCGCTTCCACTGATCCCATACCTCTATACGATTTAAATTTTCTTCCTTCATAAATAATAGTTTCCCCAGGAGATTCCTTGGTCCCGGCTAGCAATGATCCGAGCATTACACAATCTGCCCCAGCTGCAATCGCTTTTGGAATATCTCCCGTATAACGAATTCCACCATCCGCAATTACGGGTACACCGCTACCTTTTATGGCCGCAGCAACTTCAAGAACCGCTGAAAACTGTGGAAAACCCACTCCCGCCACCACGCGGGTTGTACAAATAGAACCTGGGCCAATTCCTACTTTTACGGCATCGGCACCAGCTTCAACCAAATATTTTGCTGCATCTGCCGTGGCAATATTTCCTACAACAACATCCAATTCAGGAAATTTTTCTTTAACCTGTTTTAAAACCTCAACCACACCTTTTGTATGTCCGTGAGCTGTATCAATAATTACTGCATCAATTTGCGCATTCACCAAAGCTTCCGCTCTTTGTACGGCATCTGCGGTTACGCCCAGTGCTGCGGCAACGCGAAGTCTTCCGAATTTATCTTTGTTGGCATTGGGTTTTTGGGTAAGTTTTGTAATATCCCTAAATGTAATAAGCCCCAAAAGTTTTCCGTCGTCACTTACTACCGGTAATTTTTCAATTTTATTTTGCTGAAGAATTATCTCGGCTTCCTTCAGAGAAGTACCTTGGGCAACAGTAACTAAGTTTTCTGAAGTCATTACCTCGCTCAATGGGCGCTTTAAGTTTTTTTCAAAACGAAGGTCACGGTTTGTTACGATTCCTATAAGTTTTCCCGCTTCATCAGTAATTGGAATTCCACCAATACTGTATTCTCGCATTGTTTTTTGGGCATCGCCTACGGTATTGCCCTTTTGTAACGTCACCGGGTCGATGATCATTCCGCTTTCGGCACGTTTTACTTTTCGCACTTCAGCAGCTTGCTGCTCAATAGACATATTTTTGTGAAGCACCCCGATACCGCCTTCGCGTGCAATGGCGATGGCCATGGCACTTTCGGTAACTGTGTCCATCGCTGCGGAAACGATGGGAACGTTTAAAGAAATATTTCGTGAAAACTTTGTGGCGATGGAAACTTCGCGTGGTAAAATTTCAGAATATGCGGGCACTAAAAGTACATCGTCGTAAGTAAGGCCTTCCCCAAGAATTTTGTTATCGTGTGCGGTCATTGCAATTAAATTAACTTTCAAGAGCGAAAGTGGTTATGGATTAATTGCGTGCAAATGTACAATATTATTTATTGCTTTTAACCTTAGTTATTATTGAATTAATGATATTCAACAAAAACTTAGAGTATTTATCGTCTATAACTTTTTCTGTGTATACTTTATTAATTTTATTTTCTAAATCATCACTTATTGAATAATTCGATTTATTTAATTGAATTCGCAGATTGATTTTATATCTTTCTGATGCATCTCCAATTATACTTTGAGATAAAATAGCTGTATACACGATTTCAGTTACATCTTTTATTTTTTCTCCTAAATTTTTATATGTTTCAATATTTTTTAAACCATTCTGACTTACAGATATATAGCTTTCATCCTTCTTTTTTTGAAGATTTAATCGCTCTATAAAATGATTAAAAGTTTGAGATAAGTGATTGAATTTTTGTGAAGGGAATTGAACTAATTCAAAAATAAGATGACTCAAATCAATTTCATCTTTCTTTTTAAAACCATTTTTGAAAATATTTGTTTCTAATTTAAACAACTCAATCTCCTTATCAATATCATCTTCCTCATTAATATCCTCACCGTTAATAGCTTTCAAATAAACCTCTAAAGAATCTTTTACTGTTCCAGCAATTAATTCCACAATAGGTATAATCTCTCCAGCATCTGCCTGAGCTAAAGTCGCATAATATTCCCTTCTCTTTTCTTGTTTAACCACAGAAACAGGATAACCAAATTTCAATAAAACATAATTTGTCAAAAGTCGGGTCATCCTACCATTACCATCATCAAAAGGATGGATGGCTACCAAGCGATGATGAAACAATGCCGCTAAAACTATTGGGTTTACATCCTGTAATTTCACAACTTCATTATACCAATCAACTAATTCCTTCATCTTGGCAGGAGTATCTTCAACCGAAGCATAATAATGAATTGCACCAGTGGGAGTTTGTACGTGATTGGGTGAGGTTTTATAGCGTCCAACTTTTATAAGTTTTCGTGTTGGGTTTCCGTCTATTGTAGTTGCAGAATTATAATATTCCTCTCCCAGAACAATTTTATGAAGACTTCTAATATCCGCCTCGTTTAAATCTCTTTCTTCTTTTATTAAAGAAAAAATTATATCTATGGCTTCATTATGACCTTTTATATCCAACGCATCTTTTAAAGGCTTTCCTTTCGCCGTAATACCTTCCATCAATAACGAAACGGTCTCACCTCTAGTAAACGAATTTCCTTCAATAGCATTAGTGTTATAATTCCAATCTAATCGAAGTTTTTGAAAAACCTTATCTAGAATATCCTTACCAAGAGGTCGTTGATTATCAACATCTTTTTTAAGATTTTCAATTTCTTTAATAAATAGTAATTCTTTACTTAATTTTTGAACGGGTTTCATTAACCTACTTGTTTTGTAAAGTAAAAATACTAATATAAAACCTTAAGTCAATAAAAGAAATTAATTACAGATGTATCTGCAGCGTCGCATACCAAGTGCGTGGCTGGCTGGGAAGAATTCCCGGCCCAGGATAGCCTGTAGCCCTTCGTGTAAAATAACTGTTGTCCAAAACATTGTTTATTCCGCTTTCCAGTTTGAAACGACCAAAGGTGTATGAGAGTGAAAGATCCAAAATATCATAGGCAGGAATTTCGCCCACAATACCGCTCTGGCTTTCAAAATCGCGCTCACTGTTTGTGGCATCGGTAAATTGCTTGCTCAAATAGGTGTATTGCAGATTTCCCAGAAAGTTTTTATAACCGAAACCAAGACCTGTTTTTAGATTGATTGCAGGGATAAACTCTACTTTGTTGCCTTCCACATTATTTTCTTCTGAAGAAGTATATTCGCTATCGGTTAAAGCAAGATTCACAAAATAATTCATCTTGAAATTTCGGTTTGCTGAAAAAGTTTCCACAATATTCCAATCCACAAAACTTTCCAAACCATAGGTAACCGCATCGCCAATATTTCCGCGGAAGCGCTCCTCTTTTACATCACTCAATTCACGTACGATAACCCCTAACCTAGCCTTATAAGTTAGAAAAAAACCACCGATATCATACGAAAGATATTTACCCATTCTTCCGCGAGCGCCTAAATCAAATGTGTAGCCCTGCTCGTCAGTAATGTTGGGATCAACCACCAAAGAAGGATTTGTAATTCTGATATCATTAAAAGTAACTGACCGATAATTCTGGCTGATGTTTCCGTACACTTCTAAATATTTCACGGGTTTATAACTCAACCCAACTCCCAAAAGCAAAAAAGTACGATCAAACTCGCGGTTATCTGCAATATCTACGTTTAAAATAGGATTGCCTGCAATATCGAAATTTATTTTTTTGAACTCCCCTTCACTCTGCGTTTTAATATATTCAAAACGAAAACCGGGCGTTACCGAAAACTTTTGGGAAAGATTGAAAATATTCTCACCAAAAGCGGCAAAATTCAAGTTCGGGAATTCAAAATCACTTTGCCGGGGATAATTCGGAAACTCTTCCGAAGCAAAATTAAAATCCGCATCACTACCGTTGGTGCCCGGTCCTTGGCGCTCGTTATTGTTGGATTGGTAATACTTCCCACCAAATAAAATCACATTTTCATTTCCGAATAAATTGTAATGCGTCAAGAATCTAGCCTCCGCGCCCCAATTGTTAAAATTACCCACTATCAATTCTCTGGGTCCATCTAAATCATCCTGTTGCGAAACCCTATTTTCGCGAAAACCAACCGATTTTCTATAGGCATCGAGTGCAAAAAGGTTTACGCTGAAACTGGTTTTTTCGGAAAAACTATGATCCAATCGCAATGAATACAACTTCCAATCTACTTTAAACCAGTTACGGGTCCGGTTGCTAAATGTTGGATCCTCCTCAAACTGCCTATCTGTAAGCCCTCCCGGTTGCTGCGCCAAATAATTCAAATAGCTCATTTCAAAAGCCAGATTTGTTTTTTCGGAGAATCTATAATCCAAATGTAGGTAGGCGTTGTGTGAATCGAACTGGGAATTTGGACGAAAATCATCCCCAGTTTTAAAATTATGATAAGTGTAATAACCAACTTTCCCAACCCTACCACTCAAACTATTGAAACTATTGTACAAATTATAGGATCCCAAGGATTGTCTAGAAATCCATTCAATTTTTTTCCTCGGATTTGGTTGGTGCAATTTGAAATTTATCAGCCCGCCAAATTGTGTTCCGTACTGCAGCGAAGCCGCCCCACGAACCACTTCAATCTCGCTCAAGGCATCTGCTGGTGGGGTGTAGTAACTTTCGGGATAACCCAACACATCGGCAGAAATATCATAACCATTCTGACGTGTATTGAAATGTGCGGTTCTGTTCGGATTCAAGCCACGACCGCCAATATTCAATTGCAATCCTCCATCGTTGTTTTCATAAATATTAAGCCCCACCACCTGCGCATAAATCTGGCGCGCATTGTTCGTTGCCGTATTAGTGGTAAGGTTCTCCATAACTACGACTTCGCTCTTTTTTCCTGCGTAAATGGCGGTGCCCTCCACCTGTTTTAAATTTCTCAAAGCGAAAATTTCCTCCTTTCGCTTAGTGATTAGTACTTCGGAAAGCTGTTCGCCAAGCAATTCCAATTCAAAATTAATTACTGAATTTTCGGAAATAGTCAGTTGCTTTTTTAATACTTCATATTCCAAATTGAATACCGCAAACTCATAGGTTCCAGTGGGAATATCTGAAAAATCAAAATTTCCGTTTTCGTCACTTACTTTCGATTTTCCGAGGTCGAGTATATATACTTCGGCGTAGGCAATCGGGGCTTGGGTTTCCTGAGAAATTACTTTTCCCGAAACTGAAAATTGTGCAAACACGGAAAGATTCACAAATAGAAATAATAGAAATAGGGCGTTTTTCAACATTGTATAATTTTAAAGTCCTTTAATGGTGTCGTTAAATGGCAAAATCCAATCTTTTCTTGGGAAAGATTCCTGCTGTTTCATTAAATCTACATTCGGGTCAATGTACGGTTGGCTCAACCTTCCGTTGAGCGCTACATAACTTTCTGCGAAAACCGCAATGTTTTTATGGCCCTGGGATGTAAAATGTTTCCCTAAATAATGCGCGTACTGCAATATGAAATCGGGTTGGGTGCTCATTTGTTTTTCCTGAAAGGGAGTTAAAAAATCGGAATTATCAACCAAAAATTGTTCGCCCGTTTCCGTATTTTTTATTTTGAATTGGGCATAGCCAGCCTTTTCCATCAACATAACGCGCCACGAAAAACGATAGCCTTCCTCTGTCCAAAAAAGTTCGTTGGGATATGCCAAATAGCGCCAAGGCAACAATAGCTGAATCATAAAAAATAGAGCAAGAATTGGCAGGGCAATATTTCTTTTGAAATGATATTTCCTTGTTTGGGACAATGCTACCATTTTGGAATAATCGATTCGCAATAATTTTGAAATAAAACGGATTACTTTATTGTGAAAGCCCATATCAAAAAAGATAAGCGCGCTTACGATCATTACATATGGAAACATTCCGATGGGAAACAAAACCCGCGTCATCACGTGAAAAATTACCACTAAGAAAAAAGCAAACCATCGCGTAGGCCTATAAAGAAGTAAAAATGGAATTGCCAAATCATACAGGGCGCCACTCCAACTAAAAGCGTAATGTACCCACTGCTGCTGCAACAGGTCTCCCAAAAAGGGAAGATCGTATTTGGATGGAAGCCATATTTTCAACGGCATTGCGTTAAAGAGCCAGTCACTGTTCAGTTTTGCCAAACCTGCATAAAAATAAACGATGGCCAGCATTAACTTAATACTGTCCACAGTCCATTTTGGAACAAGCTGATAGGCTTTTGCAGGATTTCTGTAAACGTCTACTGAAAAGTATGCATTTGCGGGAAGAAAAATCATTAAAAATGCAACGCAACTTATAAAATAATAATGGTTGAGATAAGTGGTTTTATCCATCAACTCAATATAAGTGAAGCTTAAAAAGAAAACTATTATCGCTATTCGGTATTTATAGCCAAAAGCCACGAAAAGAGCGGCAATTCCACATATTATAAAAATAATATAGGTATAATCGCCAATGGGCTTTACCCATTCAAAACCATAATAACTGAAGAAAAATTTTGGTTGGATGTATAGCTTCTCAATCCAACCATTCGCCCAAAAGCGAATTATACTCAAAAACATCATAAAACCAAAAAGAACACGAAAGACCGCGAGTGGAGCGGCCTGTGTGTCTTTTTGAAAATATTTTTGAACTGCCGTAAACATTAGTCGCCATCAGCGTCAACATAATCTATGGATACGTCCAGGGCTTGGACCATATCTACTTTCAGCAAAATTACGATACGTTGTAATTCATCGTATGTAGCGAGCATTTTTGAATTATCGTTTTCAATTTGTTGTACAAAATTAGAATTCAATTCGTTCGCTTTATTTTTTGAAATTGTGAATTGACTATTTATTAGAGCACTTAAATTCTCACCGTTCTTTATCGTATTCAAATAATCGAGGTAAGCCTTGAAACCTGGCCCGGTTGTATTTCCGTTAAAACTTTTTCCGTTGAAGAAATCAACACTGGCATTGATTGCTTCCAACAGAAGTTCTTTTGAAATATCCTTTTTATAAAACGCCTCAACGTTTTGCGGCAAGGTTCCGTTAGAAAATACACCTGCTGGAATTCCTATCTTTCCTGCGCGAAGCGCCTTTTCAAAATAAAAGATATAATCATTGGTAAGTTTGTCTACAGCACCGGAAGCAGATGAACTTGAATTTGCCACAAAGGTGTCGCGGTACCCGCCCGTCCAGCTTGTAAGTACCTCATTAGTCAAACTGGAAATAGTTTGTGAAAGATCTATCAAATAGTTTTTATAGCCTTCAGCATTTGGATTTGAAGTATAAAATGTTACAATTTCGGCATCGGTTTCTGCCAAGCCATTCAGCATATAATCAAACGCCGGAAAACCTTGTTTGTCAATTGTAGATGGCAAGGCAAAATCATAGTTTCCTGTTGCGATAAAATCTTCAATTTGGGCAGCATTGGTAGGATAGACGTTCAGCCTATTTCTAAAACGAAGCTCTTCCGCCTTTCCAATTTCAAACATCGAAACATTTTGGAAGGAAATATAAGCATCCTGCCAAACCGAACGTAGCGATTGCAGATTTTCAACTGTGGGCGTTTCGTTAAAAGCCATTGTTGCAGCTTCCATTTCCACTACTTTGGAATTGAAACTTGAATAAGCCGGGATAACGATGTTATCGGCCCAATTGGCGAGCATAGCACTGCGGTCAAAAGTATCGACTGTTTCCTCTGGGCCATCACTGTCGCTTGAACAAGCCGTGATAGCTACGGCTAAAATGGCGAAAAATAAACTTAATTTTAAAAATTTCATCGTAAAGAATTTTTATTAAAAAAACCAACCGGCCAGTAATACCGACCGATTAGTGACTAACACAATTAAACTATAAACTTTCTGCCTGGGCAACAGTGAAATCAAATTTTGCTGCCATAGCTTCAGAGACTGCGTCTAATGTTTCAGGAGTAATATCCCAAAAACCGTTATCGGAAGAATCCCTCAACATTTCCAATAATGCATCCACTTCAGTTTTTGTGAAAAGCGGTGTGTTGTTATCAGATTTTCTTGTAAAACGAAGACTGTAAACAAACCCATACGCTTCAGATAAAGCGTGGAAAGCTCCTTCACGATCGCCATCAATAATTTTGTTTTTGCCCGCTTGTAGGTAATAAATTCCACGAACAGCAATTACTTCAGAAATTTTCTCGCGGATAATAGCTATCTGTTCATCGCGAACTTCATAGTTTTTTGCAACGATTGCTGCACGGCCCAATTTAAATGCGTCAAATATTTCAGCTGCTATGGTAGAAAAATCAGAATCTTCATTTACTCGACCCACGTATTCGTTCAAAAATTTATCGTCCTCGCCAATAGTTAAATTTGGATTTTCAGGATTTGCGGAAGTTCCATATAGATATCCGTAAGCCTCATCCCATTTGTGTTCCATGGTGGTGTACGATTTGTTTTCTTCCGTAACACCGTTATCATTATTTTGACGGTTATCGCCTTCATCAAGCACTGCAGCACTTAAATAATTGTTTAGCATTTGGTCTGTCATCAAGGCGCCCAACAAGCTTTTTGCAAACGCTTGGTTATACTCTAGACCTTTAGCACCAACGTAACGCGTGCGAGAACCATCAGCAACCTGACCTGCTACACCGGGAGTGGCAACTACCATTCTATTTGGAAATACCTCATTAATTTGTGAAGAAATATAAGTTTCAAAGTCTGCTCTAATTTCGGCAGTTTCAGAGGTATTGGTGAAAAAATAATCATAAGAAGCTGCTATTTTGCTTCGAAGATTTTTATCTGATGCATTTAAATCTGCATCGCCAAAATCGGCATTTCCTGCTTGGTGATTGAACATTGCCAATAACGAAGCTTCAGTAGCATTGTCAAAATCCATAAATGAATTTGCAATTTCACCCGCCATTAAAATTCGAGTTGTTTGTCCGTCGAAGTTAACCGTTGACTCTGTACCACGCAAAAATTTATAAGTTGCGGGAGCCTCAACCGTATTTTGCACTATAGGTTGGTCGTCATCAGAGGAGCAAGAAGCAAAAATAAGTGCGGAAAAAATTAATGTTGATGAAATTAGGTTTTTCATTAAGATATTATTTAGACTGAATTAAAATAGATTGATTTTTCAGCCGCAAAAATAATAGGCAAAGATGAACCCTACAAGTTTATTTAGAATAAATTTAAATTAAAGTTATTGTTTGTTTGTAGAAACCTCCAATTGGTGTTTGTATTGAAGCCGAGCGACGCCCGCCCATTGCAACAGAAGTTTTTTATCATCTTCCGAAAGGTTGCCGTGAATAATGGAATAGGATTTTAGTGGCATTTCGCCATCTTCTACCATTTCAACAAGTTCCTCTAATTTATGCTCCTTCTTTTTTACTGAATAATCGTTCCAAGCAGAAACATTAAAATGTTCTTTGCCGTGTTCAATATGCTCGTCAAGCCACAAAGAAAATGGCGCAATTTCAGAGTACCACGGATATTGGGTTTGGTCGCTATGGCAATCATAGCAACTTTCCTTTAAGATAATCGCAACTTTTGCGGAAGGTTTGGTCTCGGCTTCAAAAGCAGCTACACTTTCATAGCCTCCGTTATTTTTCTCGGGACGGATAAACTGTATAGCAACTAATGCGATTAGCAATAAAACCAGAACTATTTTAATAATCTTTTTAACCATTATTTTTTTAGCGAATTTAAATAGAAAATAATTGCCTTCCGGATATCCGCGGCATTTTCAGTTTCCTTTGGTGTATAAATTTTTACAATGTCTTTATTTTCTGCGGTTAAAAAGGGAATGTCCAAACCTTTCAGCAAAAAGTCGCTGAAGGCTACGGAATAGGTTTTATTGTCGCTTATGGGCTTTTCACCTAGTTGCCATTCGCCTTTTTGGTTTTGTGAAAATTTGTATCGTTGAAGATAGGCACCTTCTCCGCTTTGAGATTTTCCGTATTCCAAAACCTCTTTCAATAATTTTCCTTTTAAATCTACTTTCAAAACACTTCCTCCAAAAGGAAGTACCCGAAATATATCGGTACTGGTTATATCGCCTACCAATCTATCATCGATTCGAATAGAGCCACCGTTTACCAATGCCCCATCCACCTTATCGCTATATGCATATGACATGGAGCGGGTTATAAGTTCGCCCATATTGGTTTGTTTGCTACGGTTCGAGGTATCTGTGCCATCCAGTGGTGATGATGCCCTATATATTACGTCATTGGGGTTTTCTATTACTTCTTTTAGCTTTTCGTCCAAAAGTTCCGTCCATTTGTTTACTACACGTTCCACCTTCGCAGAAGAAGCTATTTTATCAGTCATCATCAGCAATTCCGAATTGATATGAAGATATTTTGTACGAAGATTATAAATAAGGGTATGTACATAGACACTTTTTGCATTGGCATCTGCTTTGGCAATGAGGGTTTTCCCTTCCCTTTCGAGCATATTATAATGTTCATGTCCACCCATAATTAACGGTAAAGCCCTCAAACGTCGGGCAATTTCCTTATCCTCTTCTATTGAAACATGTGTTAAGCCTACTACAAAATCAGCTTTTTGAATGGCCAATTCATACGCTCTTACTGCATTTTCATAAATATTGCCATAGGAAACATATTCTTTTGGATTTGATGGAAGGGTGACTCCAAAAACCCCAAACTTTATGGTATTTCCATCCGCATCCATAGCGTTAAAAGTTGAAAAATCTGATGTGGGCACAGTAGAATACTCCCATTTCCGGGCGAAAGGCATAAGACCGGATTCGGTTACATGGCGTACATTTGCCGTAGTCCACGTAAAGTTTGACTCATTCAATCTTTTTTGCAGGTCTTCTTCACTTAAATCGAATTCGTGATTGCCAAAGGTTACCAAATCAATATCCATTGCATTTATAACGTCAATCATCTGTTTTCCATTTACCCTTTCGCCTTCAAATTTTAGAGTGCCAATGAGCGAAGGGTTAAGAAAATCGCCCGCCAAAAATAAAAAGGTATTTGGATATCTTTCCTTGATGGAATCCCGAATATGTGCAACGCGTGCCAGCCCTCCATATTCACCGCCGTTTAAAGGTGCAATTTCATACACATCGTTAATTTGTATAAACTTAAGGGTAATAGCCCCCGCCCCTTTAATGGGATCTTCCGGAAGTAGTTGAAGAACTTCACAGCTTAAAAAGAAATAGCCCACGACAGCTAATAGTATAAATTTTTTCATCTTAATGATATTTAGTGAAAATTTTCGTTGCTTCATTGTGCGCACTTTCAAAAGACATTGGGTTAATGTTGCTCGAAACCTTTTCAGCAGTAAAATAGCTGAGCATTTTTTCGGTTGGCATATTTCCAGTTAATTCGTCTTTTGCCATTGGGCAACCACCAAATCCTTGTATGGCTCCATCAAACCTTCGGCAGCCAGCTTTATATGCTGCATCAATTTTTTCGTGCCAAGCGTTCGGGGTGGTATGCAAATGTGCGCCAAACTCTATGTGGGGATATTTTGGGATTAAATTACTAAATAAATATGATATAATATCGGGGGTCGATGTACCAACAGTATCACTTAAGGAAAGAATCTTTACGCCCATGGCTGCAAGTTTCTCGGTCCACTCGCCAACGATCTCAACGTTCCAAGGGTCTCCGTACGGATTACCGAACCCCATGGAAAGATACGCAACTACTTCTTTTTTATTTTTTTCGGCAAGGTTTAAAATGTCCTGAAGTATTACTAATGACTCTGAAATAGTTTTATGCGTGTTACGCATTTGGAAATTTTCAGAAATGGAAAAAGGATATCCCAAATAACGAATTTCTGAATGTTTTACGGCCTCTTCCGCCCCGCGTAAATTCGCAATAATTGCAAGTAGTCTGCTTTTTGTGGCAGAAAGATCCAACTTTGAAAGTACTTCGGCAGTGTCCTGCATTTGTGGAATTGCCTTTGGCGAAACGAAACTTCCAAAATCTATAGTGTCAAAACCACAGCGCAATAGTGATTGTATGTATTTCACTTTTTGTTCTGTGGGAATCCAATCTTTGATGCCTTGCATGGCATCGCGCGGACATTCTATTATTTTTACTTGCTGCATTGCCTCAAAGATAGCAATTCCTGCGAAGGCAGAAATCTTTCAATTTTAAAAAAGCTTTAAGTTTTAAGGCAACAAAATAAAAACTGCAATTCCTATAAAAACAAGTATCTGCAACCACTTCAACACAAGACCCATATTTTTCCATTCCAAAAGTAAGGTTGAAATTTTGCCAGCCGTCAATGCTATGGCGCTGAAGGTTATAAACGAAACCATCATAAAAGTAACCCCCAATACATAAAATTGCAGAACGGTATTTCCATCCTTATCCCAAAGAAAACCTGGGAAAAAGGCCAAAAAGAAAATCATCACCTTTGGGTTTACCAAATTCATGATAACGCCTGTTTTAAAAAGCTGCGAGTACGATTTTTTCGGAGCATCATCGTCCAATGAAATGTGCTCGTCACTTTTATAAACTTTATATGCCAAGTAAAGCAAATAGCACGCGCCCAAAACTTTTATTCCATAAAAAATTTCTTCGGAAGCGGTTATGATTGCAGAAATACCAAATGCCAAAAGTGTTGTATGGACTATGCAACCGCTAATTAAACCGGCAGTTGTAGCAATGCCGCTTTTGGTGCCATTGACCAACGATTGCGTTAGCACATAAATATTATCGGGTCCGGGGGAAATGGCCAGTACAAGCGTCGCGATCGAAAAAGAAATCAGCGTTTCAATCATTTCCGCTTTAAAATTGCCTTGTTTATTTGCTTTACCAAAGCTGGGCCTTCATAAATAAAACCTGTATAAAGTTGTACCAAACTTGCGCCGGCATCCAATTTTTCCAAGGCATCTTCCGCAGAATGGATTCCGCCCACGCCAATAATCGGGAAAGCCTTGTTACTTTTTTCGGAAAGAAAACGTATCACCTCAGTAGCGCGTTTATTCAAAGGCTTTCCACTTAAACCGCCAATTTCCTTTTTGTTTTCAGAATGAATTCCTTCCCGGGAAATTGTTGTGTTGGTTGCAATAACCCCGTCAATCTTTGTGGTTTCCACAATCTCTATAATATCCAAAAGTTGCTCGTCGGTTAAATCCGGAGCTATTTTCAGCAGAATTGGTATTCGTTTTTCCTTTGCATTATTTCTGTTTTGAAGTGTCTGCAACAAATCGGTCAACGGCTTTTTTTCCTGTAGTGCACGCAGGTTCGGCGTGTTGGGAGAACTTACGTTTACCACAAAATAATCCACATAATCAAAAAGTGCCTCAAAGCAAATAATATAATCGTTAACCGCTTCTTCGTTGGGCGTGGTTTTGTTTTTGCCAATGTTTCCGCCAATTAAAACGTGTTTTGGCTCCGCAGTTGGAGGGTTTCTTTTTAATCTTTCAACAGCTTCTGCAACTCCGCCATTGTTAAAACCCATCCGGTTTATTATTGCTGAATCTTCCCTTAATCGAAACAAACGTGGTTTTTCATTACCCGGTTGTGGCTTGGGAGTCACGGTTCCTATTTCAATAAAACCAAAACCAAAATTTGACAATTCCCTAAAAAGCTTCGCATCTTTATCAAAACCTGCTGCAAGCCCCACGGGGTTTGGAAATTTTAATCCAAAAAGTTCGCGTTCCAGTTTTGGACTTTCAACTTTATAATTGTTTCTGAAAATACTTCCGAAGCCAATTTTGTGAAAGGACCGAATCATTGAAAATGTGAAATGGTGAATTTTTTCGGGATCGAAACTAAAAAATAGGGGACGAATGATGCTTTTGTACATGGTTGAAAAATGTAGTACAAAAATACACTAAACTATGTATTTGTTATTTTGAATATGCTTTATTTTGTAGTGTAAAAGAAAAACTATGATTGAAAAACAACACATTTTAGAACGCTTTAAAAGCTATGTTACCATTGATACTGAAAGCGATCCAAATAGCGATACCACCCCCAGCACAAAAAAACAGTGGAATCTTGCAAATAAACTGGCCGAGGAACTGAAACATATAGGAATGCAAGATGTAAGCATAGACGAAAACGCTTACATTATGGCTACATTGCCCTCTAACGTTTCGCACGAGGTTCCGGTGATTGGCTTTGTTTCCCATTTTGATACTTCCCCCGATTTTACGGGAGCAAATGTGAAACCACAGGTTGTAGAAAAGTACGACGGAAAGGATATAATTCTGAATAAAGAAAAAAATATTATTCTTTCACCAGACTATTTTGAGGATTTATTGCTTTATAAAGGACAGACGTTAATTACGACTGATGGCACGACGCTTTTGGGCGCCGACGATAAAGCCGGTATTACCGAAATTGTTTCAGCAATGGAATATCTTATAAACCATCCTGAAATTAAGCATGGAAAAATTCGCGTAGGCTTCACTCCCGATGAAGAAATAGGCCGTGGCGCCCATAAATTTGATGTGGAGAAATTTGGAGCAGATTGGGCATATACAATGGATGGAAGCCAAGTGGGCGAACTTGAATATGAAAACTTCAACGCAGCGGGCGCAGTGGTTACCGTAAAAGGGAAAATTGTGCATCCGGGTTATGCGAAGGGAAAAATGGTGAACAGTATGTACATTGCCACAGACTATATTAATTCGCTACCAAGGCTTGAGACCCCTGAGCATACCGAAGGGCGCGAAGGCTTTTTTCACCTTCACGGAATAAGCGGCTCTGTTGATGAAACTAAAATACAATACATAATCCGTGATCACGACAAAACACATTTTGAGGCCAGAAAGGAGATGATCCAAAAACTGGCTGATGAACTAAACGAACAATTTGAAATGGAAGTTGTTACAGTTGAAATAAAGGATCAATATTTCAATATGCGCGAAAAGATTGAACCTGTAATGCACATTGTGAAAATTGCAAAACAAGCAATGGAAGAAGCAGGCATTGAACCTCTTATAAAACCCATTAGAGGCGGAACCGATGGTTCACAATTAAGTTTTATGGGGTTGCCGTGTCCTAATATTTTTGCAGGTGGACACAATTTTCACGGTAGATATGAATATGTTCCACTTGAAAGTATGCAAAAAGCGGTAGAAGTAATCGTGAACATAGCACAAATAACAGCGACGGATCTTTCAAAATTTAAAAGGAAAGAGGAATAGACCAAAACGCATAAGAATAAAAAACTCCCTCAACTATCTAATATAGTGGGGGAGTTTTTTTCATACAAGAACAAATATTATTTTTTCTCTTTTTCGGGAGCATTTAGTTTTGCTGTTCTTTCCATAGAAATGGCAGCTCTTTCAAACTTTATTTTTCCTGCCCCACATTCAATTATGCAGGTACCATCTTCATTTAGATCCAGTACCCTTCCGTG
>Ga0209344_10002180_pt1 | contig 22680 bp, 21 predicted proteins | sample Cruoilmetagenom6_FD_187293 | JGI IMG/M metagenome (GOLD analysis project Ga0209344, IMG submission 187293) | Oil polluted marine microbial communities from Coal Oil Point, Santa Barbara, California, USA - Santa Barbara Oil Seep Sample 6 (SPAdes)... | ecosystem: Environmental > Aquatic > Marine... | reverse complement strand
CCCGGCTTTGCCGGGCCACCCTCCCCATCAAGGGGAGGGAAAAGGGGCAGATACCTGTCGCTCTGGATTGCCGCGCGCCTTTGGCGCTCGCAATGACGGCGGAGAGATTCTGAGAAGGCCGGAAACGCTCTAACTGCCAAGGAATAGAAAAAAGGGGCGTCCGGTGGACGCCCCTTGATTGTTTACTGTGCGGCGACCGTGGTCTGGCGCTGCTCGCCAAGGCCTTCAACACTCAGTGTCATGACCTGGCCGGGCTTGAGAAAGACCGGGTTTGGTTTAACGCCCATGCCCACGCCCGGCGGGGTGCCGGTGGTGATGATGTCGCCGGGCTGCAGGCTCATGAACTGCGACACGTAATGCACGAGGAACTGCACGCCATAGACCATGGTGGCGGTGGAGCCGTTCTGATAGCGATGGCCATCAACATCGAGCCACATTTTAAGGTTCTGCGGATCGGCGACTTCATCGCGGGTGACCAGCCAGGGGCCGATCGGGCCGAACGTGTCGGCAGATTTGCCCTTGACCCATTGGCCGGACCGCTCGGCCTGAAAGGCCCGCTCGGAGACGTCGTTGACGACGCAATAGCCGGCCACGTAATCCATGGCGTTGGCTTCCTCGATATAGACGCCTTCCTTGCCGATGATGACGCCGAGTTCAACTTCCCAATCGGATTTTTGCGAGGTGCGCGGAATGATGACATTGTCATTCGGGCCGCAAATGGCGCTGGTCGCCTTCATGAACATGACGGGCTCGGGCGGCACATCGAGACCGGATTCGGCGGCGTGATCGGCATAGTTGAGGCCGATGCAGATGAACTTGCCGGTCTGGCCGACGCAGGGGCCGATACGGCCATTGCCATCGAGCTGGGGCAGGCTGGCAATGTCCGCCGCACGGATCTTGTCGAGACCCTGCTGGGAAAGCGCGTCGCCGGCAATGTCGGTGACAATCGATGACAGGTCGCGGATCGTGCCGTCACTGTGCAGGATGGCGGGCTTTTCGGCGCCCTTGTTGCCGACACGCATAAGTTTCATGAAAGTCTTCCCTCAGATGTTTGGTTCAGGTGGATGCCACAGGGCCAGGGCCCTGCGAAACAGGTAAAAAATGAAATGGTGCTGGATCAGGCTCCGACACGATAAAAATTGGCGGCGGTTTGCCCGAAGATCTTGTCCTGGTCGGGGGCGGGTACAAAGCTTTGCGCCAGATCGTGCCAGCTCTGATAATCACTGGCAAGGTTTACGACCGGCCAGTCTGAACCCCACATGACCCGGTCGGGCCCGAAACAGTCAATGACATGGGTTGCATAGGGGCGAATGCTTTCGGCGCTCCAGTCGGGGCCGCTTTCATTGATAATGCCGGAAAGCTTGCAATAAGCACCGGTCTCGTCGGCAATGCGGGACATGGCGATGGCCCAGTCGTCAAAGGCATTGTCGCGGATTTGCGGTTTCAGGCAATGATCGATGACCACGCGCATGTCGGGATATTTCTCGAACAGGCGGAGGAAAGGTGCGCCATGCACGGGCAGGCCAAGGGCATCGATGCTCAAATCAAGATCGCGCACCGCGTCATAGGCCCAGGTGATATCCGGCCGATGCATCCATTCGGGATCGGGAATGTCCTGCACCATGGGGCGCACGCCGGCGAATTTGGCGTGATTGGCCAGCCGTTCGAGATGGCGGAGATGGTCGGGGTCTTCGAAGTTGATCCAGCCGACCACCTTGCCGACAAAGTCCGTCGCATCGGCCATGCCGAGCATATATTCGGTCTCTTCAATGGTCGGGGCGGCCTGCACCAATATCGTCTTGTCGGTGCCGCTCTTCGCGAGCAGCGGGCGCAGGTCCTCGGGGCAGAAATCACGATAGATGGGGGCAAGGCTTTCGGTCAGCCAGCCATAATCATTGCGGGCGATGGACCAGAAATGCTGATGGGCATCAATGCGCATGAGAGCTGACCTTTTCCTGTCGTTCAGCCTTCGGGGCCGACGACGCCTTTCTTTAAAATGATATTGCCATAAAGGCGGCGTTCGCCTGTTTGTACCACGGCATAGGCTAAATGGACGCGTTCATAGAATTTGAAGCGCTCGCGCCGGGCCATATGCACTTCCGGCTCATGGCGGACAACGATTTCGGTAAATTCGGCCATGATCGGTTCTTCCCGGTCCGGATCGCCGACCACTTCCATCAGCACGGCGCAATCGGGCACAAATGAATCGAGCGGCATCAGGGTGAGAATGGCCTCGAGCACATCGGTGGCGCTATGCCCGTCCATGCGCACCAGTTCCGGCCCGGCGCTGGTGCCGGGATAATTGGCATCGACAATGGCGATCTCGTCGCCATGGCCCATGGATTGCAAAACATGCAACAGATCGGGGCCGAGGATCGGCGGAATTCCCTTGAGCACGATAAATCTCCCTGGAAGTTAAGGGCGCTATCAGACGCCGTTTTTTGTGTCCGCACCATCGGCGAAATCAGCGCCATCGGCAAAATGTTGCGGTTCACGCCGGGCAAAGGCCAGCACTTCGGCCATCACCGCATCAATATGCTCGCGCATGGCATTGGCGGCCTTGTCCGGGTCGCGGGCCAGAATGGCTTCGTAAATACGCTCATGTTCGACAAGGGTCGGGGCAATGCGCTGGTTCGAGGTGATCAGCCGACGGGCCCGGTCCACATTGGCGCGCACATTATCGATGATCGCCTTGACCTTGGAGAATTGCATGGCCGCAAACAGCAATTCGTGAAAGGCGCAATCGCTCTGGTGAAAGCGCTCGGCATCATTGCTTTTGGCGGCCTCACGCTGTTCCTCCAGCGTTGCCGCCAGCTTTTCGGGCAGATGCGGAATATCGGCCTGCACCAGGGTGCGCACGGCCTCCGCCTCGATGGCGCGGCGAATGAGCATGTGTTCGGAAACATCGGCAATGCGGATCAGTGCCACGCTGGTGCCGCGCTGGGGCAGGATGTCGACCAGTCCCTCGTTTTGCAGCCGGGCCAAAGCCTCGGACACCGGAAAGCGCGAAACGCCCAGCCGGGCGCAGATGGCCAGCTTGTCGATCGGGTCGCCGGGGCGCATTTCAAGGGTCACGATTGCCTGCCGCAAAGTGTCGGTGACATGGGTTGTGACATTGCCGCGCGCAATTGTGGCGGTCGGTTCAAGAAAATCGTATGACGTGGCTTTCGTTTCCATGCTAACATGTTAGTTTGAAGCGGTGCGGTTGTGCAAGAGGCAACCTGTCACGCGCAAGCTTTGTCCAGAACTCCAATATGATCAAATGGCCGGTAATCGCAATGTCTGAAGTTCAATCTGCTCCCAGAACCCTTGTTCTTAATCCTGATGACAACATCGCCGTTGCGCTGGCGGTGCTCGATGCGGGGGTGAAAACGGCTGAGGGGGTTACCGCGATAAAGCGCATTCCCAAGGGCCATAAATTTGCCACCCGCCCGATTGCCAGTGGCGAGCCGGTAAAAAAATTCGGCCAGATCATCGGCTTTGCCACGGCAGATATCGCGCCGGGCGACTGGGTGCATGAGCACAATACCGGCATGGGCGAATTGCATCATGACTATGCCTTTGCCGAGGGCGCGCATGAAGAGCATATCCTGCCCCTTGCCGAACAGGCGACTTTTCAGGGCTATCGCCGGGCCAATGGCAAGGTGGGCACACGCAATTATATCGGCATCCTGACCTCCGTGAACTGTTCGACCACGGTTGCCGGTTTCATCGCCCAGGAAATCGAACGGTCCGGCATTCTGGCCGATTATCCGAATATCGACGGGATCGTGGCGCTGAAACAGGCCAATGGCTGCGTCGTTGATTATCGCGGGGTGATCTTTGATCTATTGAAGCGCACCACTTGGGGCTATGCCACCAATCCCAATATGGGCGGCGTTTTGATGGTCGGTCTCGGCTGCGAGGGTTTCCAGATCCCCAAATTCAAGGAAGCCTATAATGTGGAGGAAAGCACCACATTCCGCACCATGACCATTCAGGCCATCGGCGGCACACGCAAAACCGTTGCGGCTGGCGTCGCGGCGGTCAAGGAAATGCTGCCCATCGTCAATGCAGCGAAGCGCGAAACCGTGCCCGCCTCGGAACTGGTGCTGGCGCTGCAATGCGGCGGTTCGGACGGCTATTCGGGCATTACCGCCAATCCCGCTCTTGGGGTTGCCGCCGATATTCTCGTGCGCAATGGCGGCACGGCGATCCTCTCGGAAACCCCTGAAATCTATGGGGCCGAACATTTGCTGACCCGCCGGGCCAAGAACCGCGAGGTCGGCGAAAAGCTGATCGACATCATCCATTGGTGGGAAGAATACGCCGAACGCAATCTGATGGAGATGAACAATAATCCCTCGCCGGGCAACAAGCTGGGCGGCTTGACCACCATTTTGGAAAAATCGCTCGGCGCGGCGGCCAAGGGCGGCACGACCAATCTCAATGCGGTCTATCATTATGCCGAACCGGTCACCGAGAAGGGTTTTGTGTTCATGGATACGCCGGGCTATGACCCGGTTTCGGCCACGGGGCAGGTCGCGGGCGGTGCCAATATCCTTTGTTTCACCACCGGGCGCGGCTCGGCCTATGGGTGCAAGCCCACCCCCTCGATCAAGATCGCAACCAATAGCGATATCTATGACAAGATGATCGAGGACATGGATATCAATGGCGGCGATGTGCTGGACGGGGTGTCGTTGCAGCAAAAGGGCGAAGAGATTTTCGCCCGCATTCTGGCTGTCGCCTCGGGCGAAAAATCCAAGTCGGAACTGCTCGGGTACGGCGACAATGAATTCGTGCCCTGGCAAATCGGCGCGACCATGTAGCCAAGGGGCTTCCCCTCAAGCCCATATGGGGTAGGCTTCATCCTGAGGCTGCCCTTGGCGGGCGGTTACAGGGGAGGACTATATGAGCCAGATTCACGTTCGCGTCACCGGGCGCGTGCAAGGCATCGGGTATCGCGCCTGGGTTATGGAACAGGCCGAGGTTTTCGGCCTGTCGGGCTGGGTGCGCAATCTGGGTGACGGTTCGGTCGAGGCGGTATTTGCCGGCGATCATTCTCTCATCAGCGACATGCTCAACCGGCTCTGGCAGGGCCCCGCCGGCACCAGGGTCACCGACGTGGCGCCTGAGCCGTACGAAGATGAAGTGCTGCAGGGCTTTGAGGTGCGCGACGACGGGTAAAACAAAGGCCGGGTGCGGGCCTTTGTGTGTCCTGACCCTCCTTCCTTCTCCCTCGGGCTTGACCCGAGGGCCCATGAGGGGGTGGCGACATGGAACAAGGGGCGGGGCGTGCGCTTACGAAACGCCACGCGCGATATGCCAAGCGGAGACATCGTATGGACCCTCGGGTCAAGCCCGAGGGAGAAGGGGATGTGGGGCAGTTTTGGCGGGACTCTCGTCTGTTCGTCGCCCGTCTCCTGCCGGACTCTTGTCCATTCCTCGTCCGCCCGCCGCTAGTCCGTCGTCTGTTCCTTATCCACCCTTCATCCACCCCCCGCCCTCCGATCTCCTTTTCCCTCGGGCTTGACCCGAGGGCCCATGAGGGCGCGGCAACATCGAACAAAGGGCGTGGTGTGCACGCGCGAAACACCACGCGCGATATGCCAGCGGCAATATCCGATGGACCCTCGGGTCAAGCCCGAGGGAGAAGGGAAGAGGTCATCTTGCTGCGGGCGTGACGTCGGCTAGGGCCGCTGCGCGCCATTGGTGGCGGTATAGAGTACGTGCAGGCTGTCGGTGGCCGCAATGAACAGCTGATTGCGCTTGGGGCCGCCAAAGGTCAGGTTGGCGACGGTTTTCGGGGTGCGGATCTTGCCGATGAGAACCCCTGACGGGGTATAGACATGCACCCCGTCACCGGCCGAGGTCCAGATATGCCCCTCTACATCGCAGCGGAACCCGTCGGGCAGGCCAGGATTGATCTCGGCAAACACCTCGCCGCCGGAAAGGTTGTTATGGGCATCCACCTTGAAGGCGCGGATATGGTGCGGGCGGTCATTGCCGCGGCTATAGCCGCTATCGGCGATATAAAGAATGGATTCGTCGGGTGAAAAGGCGAGGCCATTGGGCCGGTCGAAATCAGAGACCGCGACCTTGAGCTTGCCGCTTAACGGCTCAAAACAATAGACATAGCAGCCGTCCTGCTCCTGCTTGGCCTTATAGCCCTCATAATCGCTTTCAATGCCATAGGGGGGGTCGGTGAACCAGATCGAGCCATCCGATTTGACCACGACATCATTGGGCGAATTGAGCTTCTTGCCCTGATAGGCGTCGGCGAGAACGGTAATCCGGCCATCCAGCTCGGTGCGCTCGACCCGGCGATGGCCATGGGAGCAGGAAACCAGCCGTCCCTCGCGGTCGCGGGTATGGCCATTGGTGTAGCCGGACTGGGCGCGGAACACCGAGGTGCCGACCCCGGGGATATAGCGCATGATCCGCTCGTTGGGGATGTCGCTCCACAAAAGATAGCCGCCATCGGCAAACCAGACCGGGCCTTCGGCCCAGCGGCAATCGGCATAGACGGTTTCAAGCTGGGCGCTGCCCTTGATCAGGCGGCGGAACTCGGCTTCAAAATGTTCGTAAAGGCTGCTGGCGCTGGCCATGATGTCCTCCCTGACATGATGGGCCAAGCAAAGCCGATCCGGCGGGCCGGTGCAAGCGCTCAGAGCTGGATCAGGCCAGCCTCGGTCTGGGCGAAGCCGCATTTTTCGTAGAACGGGCGCAAGGCCGGTTCAAAATCCACATGCAGATAGCGGGCCCCGCGCTCACGGGCGGTGGCGATGGCGGTTTTTACCAGATTTGTGCCAAGGCCGCTGCGGCGTAATTCGGGATGGACCACGGGGTCGAGCAGGAAGGCATGTTTGCCGCCATCGGTTGCCACCTTGACGAAGCCGACCAGGCGCGGGCCTTCATGGGCGGTCAGATGCAGCAGGCAGGTGCGCAGGGTTCTTTGGAACCGGAGCGGGTCGGCATCATTCTTCCATGCCGCGCGCCACAGCGCGCCCAACTCCTTGTCGGAGGGGAAGCTGTCGGTGCGAATCTCGATTTGTGCGTGCAGCCCTGTCATGAAAGCGAGAGCCTAGCGGTTTAAACGCTGCTGTCGAGGGGGCAAGATGATTTGCCCCCCGGCGGATCACGGGGTTGGGTTTTTGGGGGTGCTATGGCCGGCAAGGCTCTCGATGATCGGGCAATGCGGACGATGGTTGCCATCGCAGGCATTCGCGAGGGCACTGAGGGTGTCGCGCATTTCGCGCATCAGGGCGATACGGGCATCGAGCTCGGCCACATGGTTTTCCGTGAGCGCCTTCACATCGGCGCTGGAGCGGCCCCGGTCCTCCCACAATCGCAGCAGGTCGCGGATTTCGGGAATGGAAAACCCCAGATCGCGGGCGCGGCGGACAAAGCCGAGCCGGTGAATATCCTCAGGTCCATAATCGCGGTAATTGCTTTGCCGGCGCGCCGCCGAGGGGATCAGCTCGATGGATTCATAATGCCGGATCATCTTGGCGGAAACGCCCGTGGCACTGGCGGCTTCACTTATCTGCATGGATTGCTCCCTTCGGCAAAATATCGCTTGACCTTACCATGATGGGAAGGTGCACACCATATAGGCTTGATCAAGGAGATTGCCATGACCCCGCATGAACACGCGCATCATACTGCCACCCCCACAGCCCCCGTTATCAGGGACCCCGTCTGCGGCATGAATGTGGATATGGCCAATGCCAAGCACCGGCATGTGCATGCGGGGCGGGAACTGGGATTTTGCTGCGCCGGGTGCAAGGACAAGTTCATTGCCGATCCGGATGCCTATCTTGATGCGAAAGACCCGGTCTGCGGCATGAATGTTGACCGGCCGAGCGCCAAATGGATGCAAAAGCACGAGGGGCAGCGCTTCTTTTTCTGTTCGGAAGGCTGTGCGCAAAAATTTGCCGCCGACCCTGAGGCCTATCTGGGCGATGTCAAACCGCAGCCGCCCGCGCCCAAGGGCACGCAATATACCTGTCCCATGCATCCCGAGATCGTGCGCGATGCGCCCGGCGACTGCCCGAAATGCGGCATGGCGCTGGAGCCGATGGGCGTGCCCGCAGCCGATGCCGGGCCCAATCCGGAACTGGTGGATTTCACCAAACGGCTCTGGATCAGTGCCGCGCTGTCCATCCCGCTGCTGATCATTTCCATGGGGCCGATGCTTGGCCTGCCGATCCGGACATGGCTCGGCAATCAGACCGCAAACTGGCTTGAATTCGCATTGGCGACACCGGTCGTTGTCTGGGCCGCAGCGCCGTTTTTCAAACGCGCCTGGCAATCGGTGCTCAATCGCAGTCCCAATATGTGGACGCTGATCGGGCTTGGCACCGGGGCGGCCTATCTGTTCTCGGTGGTGGCGGTCCTGTTTCCGCAGATCTTCCCGCACCAGTTCCGGCACGGGGATGCGGTTGCCGTCTATTTTGAGGCCTCGGCGGTGATCATTACCCTTGTCTTTGTTGGGCAGGTGCTCGAACTCAAAGCGCGCGAACAGACGGGGTCCGCCCTCAAGGCGCTGCTCGACCTCGCGCCGAAATCGGCATGGCGGGTCTCTGAAGGCAAGGATGAGGAAGTGCCGCTCGATGACGTCAAGGCAGGCGATCATTTGCGGGTGCGGCCCGGCGATTCCGTGCCGGTCGACGGCATTTTGCTGGAAGGCAATTCGGCGGTCGATGAATCGATGATTACCGGCGAGCCGGTATCGGTGGAAAAGCAGGCCGGTGATCCGGTGATTGGCGGCACCATCAATGGCAATGGCGGCTTCATCATGGAAGCGACGCGGGTGGGGGCGGAAATGCGCCTTAACCAGATCGTTGAACTGGTGGCCACGGCGCAGCGCTCGCGGGCACCCATTCAGGCGCTGGCCGACAAGGTCGCCGCATGGTTTGTGCCCAGTGTGGTCGCGGTGGCCGTGCTCAGCTTTGCCATCTGGGCAATCTGGGGGCCGGAGCCGCGCATGGCCTATGCCATCGTCTCTGCCGTCTCGGTGCTGATCATTGCCTGTCCCTGTGCGCTGGGATTGGCGACGCCGATGTCGGTAATGGTCTCGACCGGACGCGGGGCGCGGGCCGGGGTTTTGATCCGCGATGCCGAGGCGATGGAAGTGCTGGCCGGTATCGATACCCTGATTGTCGACAAGACCGGGACCCTGACCGAGGGCAAGCCGCAGCTGACCGATGTTCTGGCCTTCGGGAAGGCAAAGGAGCAAACGGTTCTCGCAACAGCGGCAGCGCTGGAGCAGGGCTCGGCGCATCCGCTGGCGGCGGCGATTGCCAAGGGGGCCGAGGATCGCAAGCTCAAGGTGACCAAGGCCGAAGGTTTTGCCTCGGTCACCGGCAAGGGCGTGCGCGGCATGGTCGATGGCAAGCCGGCGGGTCTCGGCAATGCGGCGATGATGACAGAAATGGATGCCGATGTGCCGCTGGAGTTGACCCCAAGGGTCAAGGCGCTGGCGGTGGCGGGCAAGACTGCGATGTTTGTTTCGCTCGATGGCGTTGTGATCGGGGTGATCGCGGTTGCCGATCCGGTCAAGCAGACCGCCAAGCCGGCGCTCGAATGGCTCAAGCGCGAGCATATCCGCGTCATCATGGCCACGGGCGATGCGCAGGCGACGGCACAATCGGTGGCCTCGCTATTGGGCATTGGCGAGGTGCGGGCGGGCATGTCGCCTGAGGACAAGCACCAGTTGGTGGCGGATTTGCGGGCTGAGGGGCGCAAGGTTGCCATGGCCGGAGACGGGATCAATGACGGGCCGGCGCTGGCCGCTGCCGATGTTGGCATTGCCATGGGGACCGGTGCCGATGTGGCGATGGAAAGTGCGGGGATTACCCTGGTGCAGGGCGATCTTGGCGGCATTGTCCGGGCGCGCAAACTGGCGACGGGGACGCTGTCCAATATCAAGCAGAACCTGCTGTTTGCCTTTGGCTATAATGTGATCGGCGTGCCGATTGCGGCGGGCATCCTGTTTCCGTTTTTCGGCCTGTTGCTGTCGCCGATGCTTGCGGCGGCGGCGATGAGTCTTTCCTCGGTCTCGGTGATCGGCAATGCCCTCCGGTTACGCAATATCCGTTTGTAGGGGCTGCGACAGTCAATCAGATTGACGTAACATGTCAGCGCTCATTAAAACTGACCCCGGGCGGGATTTCCTGTCCGGGGTAAAATTTGTCCGGGGGGAATTTGATGGGACTGCAATCAGCGCTGACAATTGACGATCTGAAGCGGCGGGCCAAGCGCCGCGTGCCGAAAATGTTTTTCGACTATGCGGATTCAGGCGCATTGACCGAGCAGACCTATCGCGACAATGAAAGCGATTTCCAAAAGATCCGGCTGCGCCAGCGCGTCGCCGTCAACATGCAGGACCGGACCCTTGCCACCACCATGGCCGGGCAGGATGTCTCGATGCCCCTGGCGCTGGCCCCAACCGGGCTGACGGGCATGCAGCATGCGGACGGAGAAATGCATGCGGCGAAGGCCGCGGAAAAAGCGGGCATTCCCTTCACCCTTTCCACCATGAGCGTTTGTTCGATCGAGGATGTGGCCAGTGTCACCTCGGAGCCGTTCTGGTTTCAGCTTTATGTAATGCGCGACCAGAATTTCGTGCGCAACCTTCTCGACCGGGCGCGGTCGGCCGGCTGTTCGGCGCTGGTTTTGACCATGGATTTGCAAATCCTGGCGCAACGGCACAAGGATTTGCGCAATGGCTTGTCGACACCGCCCAAATTCACGCCCCATCATATCTATCAGATGATGACGCGGCCCTTGTGGTGCCTGCAAATGCTGGGTACGCGCCGCCACACCTTCCGCAACATCGTTGGCCATGCCGCCGGGGTGGGCGATCTTGGCTCGCTCAGCGAATGGACAGCACAACAGTTCGATCCAAAGCTCAGCTGGGATGATGTGGCCTGGATCCGCGACTATTGGGGCGGCAAGCTGATCATCAAGGGCGTGCTCGACAAGGAGGATGCGATTGCCGCTGTGGGGACCGGTGCCGATGCGCTGATCGTTTCCAATCATGGTGGCCGCCAGCTCGATGGCGCCCCTTCCGCCATCCGGGTTCTGCCCGAGATCATCGAGGCGGTGGGTGACAGGATCGAGGTGCATATGGATGGCGGCATCCGCAATGGTCAGGATATTTTGAAAGCCCGGGCGCTGGGCGCGCGCAGCACGTTTATCGGCCGGCCGTTTCTTTACGGGCTTGGGGCCGGGGGCGAGGCCGGGGTCACCCGCGCCATCGAAATCCTGCGCAAGGAACTCGATACCACCATGGCGCTCTGCGGCGAGCGCGACATTGCCAATGTGGGGCGGCACAATCTCTATTCGGTGGATTTTTAAAAGCGACACGCGCCATTGGTGCTCGCAATGACGGCAGAGCGATCGGAAACGGGATTGCGTGCTGTCCCTTCTTCTCCCTCCCCCTTGTGGGGAGGGATCAAGGGTGGGGGTCGGCCCGAAGGGCCAAACAAAAACTCTGCAATCTATCCGCGAATATAGAGTTTGTGGCTTCACCCCACCCGACCCGGCTCTGCCGGGCTTCGCCATTCGGCCATAGGCCTCATGGCCTTCTCCCCTCCAGCCGTGCCACTGGCACGTCTGGCCCTAACGGGACGGATCGAAGTCCCCCTCAAGGGGAGGGAAAAAGGGGCATGCCGCAGGCTCAGATGCGCCCTAACCAAATTGATAATCCGCGTCCTGCCAGCTCAGCGCCTTGAACACGTCGCTGGCAATGGCTTCCATTTCGGCCCGGCTCAGATTCCCCACAATGGTGCAGGTCACCGCATCATTGGCCCAATAAAGCGCAGCCAGATCACCGCTGGCGGCAAAGGTATTGGCCGCCGGCTGGTCCGGGGTTTTCGGGGTCAGGTAAAGGGTGACGCGCTGGCCGTTTGCGGCTTCATACATCACCTGCGCGGCGGTTGTGCCGCTGGCGGCGGGCAGAATGCGCCCCCCCACCAGCTGATAGCCTTCCAGGCTCAAATCCGGCATGACCAGCCGCCGGTCGAGACTGGCCGAAAGCCAGGTGGTCAGATGGGCTGTTTCAGTGCCGGGCACCTCTACCGGGTGCTTGCCCTGGGTGGTGAACAGTTGATGCGCTTCAAGCGCTGCCGTCATCAGTGCTGTCGTCGGCGAGGCCGGGCGCGTGACGAGGTCCCGGCCATACCAGCCCAACGAGATGCCAAATACCATGAGCAAAACGGCCGCGACCGCCTGCAACCAGTGCCGGTTGTCATGGCTGCGGGTCTTGTGGGCAAGCCGGTGCGGGTTGAGCCGGGGCGGTATGGCTTCACTGACAACAGGGTTGAACAGGGCCCCAATCGCCTCGGACTGGGCGCGCCATGCAGCGACCTCCGCGGCCTTTTCCGGGTGTTCTGCCAGATAGGCTTCCACGGCCTCGCGGCGGCTTTTTTCCAGCTGCCCGTCGGCATGGGCCAAAAGATCCGCCTCGGTAATGGTATCGCTGTGCGGGATCATTTCACCGTCCTTAATCTGGGTTCTTCGCTGCCCTCGGTTATTTTTTTAAGCGTGGTGCGGGCCCTGTGCAGCCGCGACATCAATGTGCCCTGGGGAATCCGTAATATCCCTGCAGCCCCCGCATAGCTCATGCCTTCCAGCACCACCAGCAAAAGTGCCTCGCGCTGCTCATCGGGCAATTTGTCGATGGCGGCAGCGATTTCGGCCAGGGCAAGCCGGTGCGGCTGGGCCGCCTGAACCGAGGGTTCAACCGGCAGCGTGTCGATGGCCGCATGGGCGGTGAAGCGCAGGCGGCGGCGGTCATTGCGGTAAATATTCAAAAGGATGCGGAACAGCCAGGCACGCAACGGCCCGGTGGGCCGCCACAGGCGCTGTTTGCGAATGGCGCGTTCAAGGCAATCCTGGACGAGATCATCGGCAAGGTCGGCATTGCGCGTCAGGGCGCGTGCATAGCGCCTGAGCGCCGGTATGTGGTCCTCGACCTCGTCCAGAAATTCACTCACTGGTCGTTCTACTCCGCGACGACGTGCCAGACACCGCCAACACCGTCGCCAGTTGTATCACCCGGCTGGGTGTCATTGACCCAGAAATAAAGCGGCATGCCGTCATAGGCCCACTGCTTGGTGCCATCGGTGCGTTCGATAACGGAATAGTCGCCATCGGCCATATCGGCGTCGGTGGCCATAAGCGGCGGCCAGTTGGCAGCGCATTTGTCATAGCAGTTGGAGACGCCGGTTGTGTCATTGTCGAAGATGTAAAGCGTCATGCCATTGGCATCGACCAGCACATCATTCATGGTCTTGATGCCGGCCGGCGCGGCGCTGGCGGCGGACACGGAGAAAACCAGTGCGGCGGCACCGATTAAAAGAGCGCGATTATGCATGTGAGTTGTCCTTTGTGTGACGTCCGTTGACCCCGTTTGCGGGGGCGTTACATCACCCATAACAACCGGGCCGGGGTTTTATTCCCGACCCTCGCATAAATAAATGCCCTATCCTATTTCGCCTTGCGGGTGGAAATGCCGAATAGTGCATAAAGCGGGCACCAGCTGATGGCCGCTGTCACCACCAGCACCAGCCCGACAATGCCGACTATGACGGCAAATACTGTGCCCATGCTCGCCATATAGGCCCAGGCAAGTGCAATCAGCACCAGTCCGAGCACCACCCGGATAATACGGTCGACACCATTGGTATTGGACATCATCGTTCTCCTCGAAGGTTGAAGGCTGCGACCGGATCCAGGGTCCGGTTCAGGACTGGCCCAAGTCTGATCTGATCTCACTATCGCATGGTTTGGCAAGACTGATTTGACCTTGGTCAAATCGCGCCGGGATTTCAGGGCTTGCCCTTCGTTTTCGGCAAACACCCCAGCGACGGCACCGGAAAAAGACGATTGGTTGCCAGTCTGCTCGGGCACCGCCTCAACAAGTTTTGCCACGCGTTCTGCTGGCATTCGTGGAGATAATACAGAGCCCTTTATTCTGGCACGGGGCGTGGAGACTGTATTGGCTGTACTCGTGTGCAAGTTGCTTGCAGAACGGGATCAAATGGTTTTCTGACGGATTTTTTTCAATCAGATCAGGTGTTTACGATATCCTCATACATGATCTCCATTCTCCTGTTTAGAGCTTAGGACGCTTTGGGGGGCTTGAATGGGACGTTCAAGGTATTTTATTGCGGCCAGTTGTGCCGGCTTGTCTCTGCTTGCGATCGTTTTGATCACCATGCTGGGAAGCGCCAGTATTGTGGGCCGTTTGACGGCAGCTGACGCCGAACAGCTGGCGCGCAACTGGCTGACGGCGCTGCAAACCAGCGTGACCCTGCCCGGCGATCCTGTACCCGAATCATCCGACGGGCTTGATGGCCTGTTCCGTTTCATGCTCGACGAGCCTGATGCAATGCCCGAAATCATCATGGCCTCCGAGCCGGAAGATTTTGAGGCCGAAGACCATTTCGGCACGATTCACGGCTATGCGATCTTCACCCGTATTGGCCAGATCACCCTGAGCGGTGGCACCCCGTTCCTGCGCACGCTCGAGCAGCCCAATGCCCGCCGTTTCATCGATGCTACGCTGGTTTCGCATGCGGCCAGCGTCTTGCCGCTCGATTTCATCGATACGGCAGGCACGCCGATTACCGTGGTGTTCGTGCCGCTGATGCGGGGTGACAGGGTGATGGGCGTGGCCAGTGTCGAGGTCGAACGGCATCGCTCCGGCGTGATCATGCAAAAAGGTGTGCAGCTCATTGTGGCGCTGACGGCCCTTGCCATGGCCGCGATCGGGCTTATCGGGGTGATCCTGCTTTATATCTGGGGGCGCGCGGCCCAGCGGGCCGAGGCGGAAGCGAGTTTTCTCGCCTTTACCGATCCGGTGACCGTTTTGCCCAACCGGCGCAAGTTCGAGGACGTGTTACCGCGTGAAATCGCCTTGGCCGAGGCCAGGGGCGGCGAGCTGGCCGTGGCCTTTTCCGATGTCGATAATTTCAAGGCGGTCAATGATACTTATGGCCATGCGGCCGGTGACCTTATGCTGATCGATGTCGGGCAGAGGCTGAAAAAGCTGCTCAAGCCGGGCGATCAGCTGTTCCGGGTTTCGGGCGATAATTTTGCCACGATCGCCCGGATCGAGGGGGGCGTGTCCGCGGTAGAAGCCTTTTGCGACCAAATCCAGCAGGCGATGGCCGCGCCGCTCCTGCCGGAGGAATTTGGCGTCAAACTGGGGATTTCCACCGGTGTGGCCATTTATGCCCGCGATGGCAAAGACGCCGAGGCCTTGATGAAAGCGGCCGATCTGGCGCTCTATCGGGCCAAGGCGGATGGGCGGCGCACCTATCGCTTGTTCAGCCCGCGCATGACTACCGATATTTCCGATGTGGTGCGGTTACAGCAGGCGCTGGAAGAGGCGCTGGCCAATGACCAATTGCATCTGGTCTATCAGCCGCAGGTCGAGGCGGGGACTGGCAGGCTGGTGGGATTTGAGGCGCTGGCGCGCTGGACCCATCCCACGGAGGGGCCGATTTCACCGGCCCGGTTCATTCCCGTTGCCGAACAATCCGGGTTGATCGTCAAACTGGGGGAATGGGCCCTGCAACGCGCCTGTATCGATGCCAGCACCTGGCCGGCGCATCTGAGCATTGCCGTCAATCTGTCGCCGCTGCAATTGCGTGACACACGGCTGGTGCGGCTGGTGCAACGCCTGCTGGCCAAAACGGGGCTTGCGCCCGACCGGCTGGAACTGGAAGTGACCGAGGGGGTGATGATGCAGGATGCCGATCTCAGCCTGCAGGCGCTCAATGACATCAGGGCGCTGGGCGTGGGGCTGGCGATGGATGATTTTGGCACCGGCTATTCCTCGCTCAGCTATCTGACACGGATTCCGCTGACCAAATTGAAAATCGATAAATCATTTCTCGACCGCTACGGCTTTGACAAGCGCGACGATGCCATCGTCAATGCGGTGATCCGGCTGGCGCGCGAACTCGGGTTGCAGATTACCGCCGAAGGGGTTGAAACCTCGGCACAGGCCCGCCGCCTGACCAAGGCAGGCTGCACCAGCCTGCAGGGCTTCCTTTATGGCCGGCCAACCGATGATCCCGAAGCCGTAATCGCCGCCTCGCCGCTGGTCATGGAACGCGAAGACGAAAGCGCGACCGGCTAGAGCCGTTCAGGTTTTGCGCATCGTCATCCTCGCGCAGGCGGGGATCCAGTGCGCCGCGTCGGCGGTGCGAAAAAGCCTTATGCGGGCAGGACTGCCCGCTGCTGGATTCCCGCCGACGCGGGAATGACACTGTGGGTGTTGCAAGCACTGCCCCTCACCCTGAGCTTGTCGAAGGGCGAGGATTGCAGGACCGCGCGTGCCACCCGCTCTGGATTGCCACGGTGCTGCGCACCTCGCAATGACGGTGGAGAGATTCCGGAAGCGCGCTAGATTTCCTGCCCGATCAACCCGCTTTCAATCGCATAGCGGGTCAGGCCCGCCGTGGTGGCGATGCCCAGTTTTTTCTTGATGTTCTTGCGATGGGTCTCAACGGTACGGGCGGAGATTTCCAGTTTCGAGGCCACGTCCTTGGAGCTTTTGCCTTCGGCCACCAGCAGCAACACGGCCTGTTCGCGCGTCGTCAGCGGGCCGCAGGGTTTCTGGATATCTTTCATGCGCATCAGGACATCGGAGACGCCGGAGGAGAAATAGGTGCCCCCGGCGGCGACCGCCTCGATGGCGGCAATGATTTCATTGGTGGAGACGTCCTTGAGCACATAGCCCGAAGCGCCATACATGACCGAGGTCGAGATATATTCGCGGCTGTCATGCATGGAGAGCATGAGCAGGCGGGTATGGGGCAATTGTTCCTTGAACAATTCGATGGCATCGAGCCCGTTGAGGTCCGGCATGTTGATATCCATCATCACCACATCGGGTTCGGTGCGGGTGGCAATGTCGAGTGCCTTGCGGGCGGAACAGGTCGCGCCGACAATCTCGATATGATTATAGGTCTCGATAATGGCCTGAATGCCTTCAAGTACCAGCGGGTGGTCGTCAACAAGCAGAACCTTGATCAGTCGGCGGTTACTCATATGTGCGCGGGTTCCTGATTTTGGCTGAGATAGATGGATTTGGGCAGGCGCGCCGTCAATATGGTGCCGGACGCGGAGGTTCGAACGTCGAGTTCACCACCAAAATGCTCAAGCCGTTCCTGCATGTTGCGCAGGCCCAGGCTGCCGGTTGTGCGCAGGCGCTGGGCGTCCGAATTGGCATCGAACCCGTGGCCATCATCGGCGATGACCATTTGCAGCCCGGTACGATTTGAGGTGATGCGCAAATCCACATGGCTGGCGCGCGCATGACGTTCGATATTGGTGAAGGCTTCCTGCGCCACGCGGTAAAGCGCCGTTTTGGCGTCGGCGGGCAGCAAGTTCTTGAAGGGCACGGACACCAGATCGACGCTGATGCCGGTGCGTTCGGTGAAATTATTGGTCAGGCCCTCAAGCGCTGCCGTCAGGCCGAGATCGTCGAGCAGGCCGGGCCTGAGGTCATGGGAGATGCGGCGCACTTCCTTGATGGCATTATTGAGCCCTTCGGCGCCGCGTTCCATGGTGGACAAGGCATCGGGCGTGCCGTCGCGCACTTTTCGGATCGCCAGGTCAAAGACATAGCGCACCCCCACCATGTTTTGCGAAATGCCGTCATGCAATTCGCGGGCAATGCGGGCGCGTTCCTCTTCCTGGGTATCGATAATGCGCTGGGTCAGCTCCTTGAGCTTGTCATCGGCCAGCCGTCTTTCGCGCAGGTTCAGCACGATGCCGGTCAAAAATACCGCGATGACAGCGGGTACGGTAATCAGCGCCACGATGATGAAGGTGTGGTTGATCCTCGATTTGAGTTCCGCATTGGCGGCCGCCGTCTGGGCGATCACATCATCAAGATAAACACCGGTGCCCAGCATCCATTCCCATTTGTCCAGCACCACCGAATAGGACATCTTGTCGATGATTTCGGTGCTGGAGGGCTTTTCCCATTTATAGGCGTGAAAGCCGCCGCCCTCGCGGGCGCGGTCGATCAGGTTCTTGATCACCAGATCGCCATCAGGGTCGGCCAGATCGATCCAGTTCCGACCGATGCGGAAAGTCTGTCTGGGGTGCACCAGATTATTGCCCGCATAATCGTAAACGAAGAAATAGCCGTCCTCGCCATAGCTGAGGGCGGAGAGGATGGTCTTGACCTGATCCTGGGCAACCACGTCATCGGGGCCGGCATTGGCATAGATCTGATCAATCGCGGAGAGTGCCAGATTGACGTAATTGCGCAATTCCTTGCGCTTGGCCTCCAGCATGTTTTCTTCAAACGTGGCAATGCTGTTCTGGGCCAGGTCGCGTGATTGCGACGTCACCAGCGCGGTAATCGCCATAATGGCGATGATCAGCGGCAGGGTCGCGAGTGCGAGTATTTTTTGCTTCAGCGACACGCGTTATTTCCTTCCCACGCCGGCCTTGCGGTTCTTTGTTGTATATCAGCCTGCGTAATTTTGGGTAGATTTTACCTGCAAATCCCCCTGTTGCGCCAGATGTCTATAGACTTGGTTCATTGTTGCTGGTTTCGGGGAGGAAATTGGCAATGATGCAGGGCGCAGCCGCAAAGGCGCGTCGCATCGTATCAAGGGGGAGGTCGACTTTGGGCAATTTGCTGGCGCTGTCGCGCGGGATTGATGCGGTGACGGCTTTTATCGGGCGCAGGGTGGCCTGGCTCATCCTTGTGGCCGTGCTGGTCAGCGCGGTGAACGCCAGTATCCGCAAGGCGTTTGATTTGTCATCCAATGCCTGGCTGGAACTGCAATGGTATCTTTATGGTGCCGTGTTCCTGTTGGCCGCCGCCTATACGCTACAAAAGAACGAGCATGTGCGGATCGATTTCATCTCCAACATGCTAACCAAAAGGACCCGCGACTGGATCGATTTGCTGGGTCACATCTTCTTCCTGCTGCCGTTTACCGGGCTGATCCTTTATCTCTCGGTGCCCTGGTTTTTGAAATCGTTTCATTCGGGCGAAATTTCGGGCAGCGCGGGCGGGCTGATCCTGTGGCCGGCCAAGATCATGGTGGTGATCGGCTTTTCATTGCTGCTGGCGCAGGCCTTTTCCGAAATCATCAAACGGATCGGGGTGATCCGCGGCGATATTGCGGAACCCTATGCCGGGCATGACTCACCCCCTGCGGTCGATGAAGCGGCCAGTGGCTATACCAAGGGTGAACGGTCATGATCCTTGAACTGATTGCACACGAACTGGCCCCGATCATGTTCATCTCGGTGATGGGCATGCTGCTGCTGGGTTATCCCGTTGCCTTCACGCTCGCGGCAGGGGGCTTGCTGTTTTTCTGGATCGGGGTTGAATTGTCGGTGTTCGCGCCGGGCGAAATCAACCTGTTCTGGAACCTCATTCAGGCCCATCCCGACCGCATTTACGGCATCATGTATAATGATACCCTGTTGGCGATCCCGTTCTTCACCTTCATGGGCATCATTCTTGAGCGCTCGGGCATGGCCGAGGATCTGCTCGATACGATCGGGCAATTATTCGGGCCGGTGCGCGGCGGGCTTGCCTATGCGGTGATCATTGTGGGCGCGCTTCTGGCGGCGACCACCGGTGTTGTTGCTGCCTCGGTCATGGCCATGGGGCTGATCTCATTGCCGATCATGATGCGCTATGGCTATCACCGGCCACTGGCCGCGGGCACGATTGCCGCGTCCGGTTCGCTGGCGCAGATCGTGCCGCCTTCGCTGGTGCTGATTGTCATGGCCGACCAGCTCGGCCGTTCGGTCGGGGACATGTATGTGGGCGCGCTCTGGCCCGCCGCGATCATGATCGGGCTTTATATCCTTTATATTTTCGGCGTGACCCTAATCAGGCCGCAATGGGCTCCGGCCCTGCCGCGCGAGGCACGGACGCTGGGGGACGGGGTCTGGTCGCTGGTTGCGGTGCTGGCGCTCGCCGTCGGGGTGCATTTTGCCACCTATCACACCATCTTTTCCGGGTTCACCTATGAGGTGCGCTTTGTCTGGTCGGTGACCACCGCCACCGTGTTTGCGCTCGGGCTCAGTCTCATCAACCGCCAGTTCAAGCTGGGTCTGCTCTCACGGCTCGCCGAACGGGTCATTATCGTCTTGATCCCGCCGCTGGCGCTGATCTTTCTGGTGCTCGGCACAATCTTTCTGGGCATCGCAACGCCAACCGAAGGCGGGGCGATGGGCGCGTCGGGTGCGCTGGTGATGGCGCTGATCAAGCGGCGGCTGAATTTCAACGTGCTCAATGAAGCGCTGCTGGCCACCACCAAGCTGGCGTCATTCGTCATGTTCATCCTGATCGGCGCGCGGGTGTTTGGCCTCACGTTTTACGGGGTCAATGGCGATCACTGGATCGAGGAATTGCTGCTCGGCCTGCCGGGGGGTGAATATGGCTTTTTGATCGCGGTCACCATTATCGTTTTCATCCTCGGGTGCTTTCTCGACTTTTTCGAGATTGCCTTCATCATGGTGCCGCTGCTGGCACCAGTCGCCGAGGCGCTGGGGATTGATCTGGTCTGGTTCGGCATCATTATCGGCATCAATCTGCAGGCCTCGTTCCTGACGCCGCCTTTCGGCTTTGCCCTGTTCTATCTGCGCTCGATTGCGCCGAAACAGGCCTGGCTTGATACGGTCACCAACAAGATGATGCCGGAGGTCAAGACGCTCGAGATCTATCGCGGGGCCGTGCCTTTCATCATCATTCAGGTGATTGTGGTCGGGCTCGTCATCGCCTTTCCGCAACTGGTCACCCATTACAAGGGCGAGAAATCCGGGATTGATCCCAATTCGGTGACCATTGAATTGCCGGCAATGGGCGGGGGGGCATTGACCATGCCGAATTTTGGCACCGGCACGCCGGGCAATGAGGGCGGCCTCGGCCTGCCACCTCTCGATTTTGGGGGTGGCAGCGGCAACAATAACGGGGGCAGCCTTGGCCTACCGCCGCTCACCTTTGGCAGTGATACCCCGGCTGAGGCACCGGAACCGGCTGAACCGGATGCCGGCCCCGATCTCAGCCAGCCGCCGAACTTCAACTAGCGCTTATGGCGGTTACGGTCTTATCCGGAATCGTCGGGCTGTCATTGCGAGCGCCAAAGGCGCGCGGCAATCCAGAGTCGCTCACACCAGAGCTTGCTGCTCTGGATCGCCACGGCGCTATGCGCCTCGCGATGACGGAGGGGCTGTAAGCCCCGCTTATTTCGGGATGACCCCGCCATTGGCGTGGCGGCGGTGGCGGCCAAGGCTTTGCGCCTCGATAAATATCCGCCCCGCCTCGGGCACAACCGCAACAATCCGCTCCTCGATATGGCTGACGGTCTCCTCGACCTCGCCGGCGGTCATGGAATTGACGAAATCGAGACTGATCGCCACCAAAATATCGGTGGGCCCGAGATGCAGGGTCAGCAGTTCATTGATGCCGACAATGCCGGTTTCCTCGGCCAGAATGGCTTCGATCTTGTCAACGGTTTCGGGCGCGGCGCTTTCACCTGTGAGCAGGCTCTTGCATTCATAGGCCAGAAACAGTGCGGTCCCCGCAAGGATCAGGCCGATGACAATCGAGGCAATGCCGTCAAGGATCGGCAGGTCAAAAACCTGCCCGAGAAAAATCCCCACAAAGGCGACGATCAGGCCCAGCATGGCCGCCGTATCCTCGAACAGGACGGTAAAGACGGTGGGGTCCTTGCTCTCGTGCACGGCCCTTAACAAGGTGCGGTCGCCCTTGGTCTTGAGCATTTCACGCAAGGCGATCTGCCAGACAAAACCCTCAAAAACGATACTGATGCCCAAAACGATATAGTTGACATAGGCATTGGTGACGGGATGCGGGTTCAGGGTTTTCTGTACGCCTTCATAAATCGAAATGCCCGCCCCAAGGGCAAAGACCAGAATGGCGACCAGAAAGGTCCAGAAATACAATTCCATGCCATAGCCGAAAGGGTGGGCCTTGTTGGCGGGGCGGGCGGATTGCCGCAAGCCCCAAAGCAGCAGCAATTGATTGCCGGTATCGACCAGCGAGTGCACGCCCTCGGTGATCATCGCCGAACTGCCGGTAAAAAAACCGGCGGCGAATTTGGTGACGGAGATGGCAAAATTGCCGGCAAGGGCGGCAATGATGACTTTGGTGGAGGAATGGGCGGCCAAGGGTCAGTATCCTTTTGGCAAAAACAATTGACTGAACCCAACGCAATCAGGTCCGTTCGTCAACTGATTTTGAACGCGCACCATGGGGGCGTTGTTCCTTGAATTCATAAAAAAACCCCGGGGCAGGCCCCGGGGTTTCGTCATCACAGTATTCAAAGAGGTCCTACAGGTTGCCGTTGCGCTGCTGGATCATCATGAACGTGTCGAAGGTGTATTCAGACAGCTGCTGCCAGAGATAGGCTTCCTTGGCATAGGCCAGCTGGGATTCGTACACGGCCTTGAAGTGCGGGCTCTTGGCCGAATATTCAGCATAGACTTCGCGTGATGCGTCATAGGCAGCGGTCAGGATTTCCTGGCTGAACGGGCGCAGGATGGCACCATCGGCGACCAGCTGCTTGACCGCAGGCGGGTTCTTGGCGTCATAGCTGGCCAATGTGTCGGTGTGGGCATAGGCACAGGCATCCGCCAGGATTTCCTGGTAATGGGCCGGCAGTTCACCGA
>Ga0209344_10002179_pt1 | contig 22692 bp, 25 predicted proteins | sample Cruoilmetagenom6_FD_187293 | JGI IMG/M metagenome (GOLD analysis project Ga0209344, IMG submission 187293) | Oil polluted marine microbial communities from Coal Oil Point, Santa Barbara, California, USA - Santa Barbara Oil Seep Sample 6 (SPAdes)... | ecosystem: Environmental > Aquatic > Marine... | reverse complement strand
CGTGCCAATGAGTATACCCGTTTCGAGCCGCTGGTGGTCGAGCGTAATCGTATTGATGCACAGGACAATCGGCTTGTGGATGGCGCTGGCATGGCTGTCGCGTTCCGAGAGCTGGCAGCAGACAGAAACAGTGGACGACTGTCGTTGGAAGATCAGAGGCGCGCGGATGTAATGTTGCGCGATACAGCCGAGCGGTACGGCGACAACATGCGTGATGGGCTTCGGCGCGAGGGGTTCAGTGAGCAGGAGGCCCGCGAGTTCGACAACACATTGCGCGATTATCGCCCCGCTGACGTCCGCAACGAGGAGATTGCCCGCGTGATCGAGCATGAGCGAAACGACAAGATCAATTCGCCGTTCCCAGACGACCGCAGCCGAGAAATCTATCGTGGAGAGATTGAGGGAGAACTTAACGACGAACGACTTGAGGAATTGCGCAATGGTGACAGCGAGGCACTTTCAGAGGTCATTGATAACAGGTTGGACCGTCTCTATGCGGCCAAGGCTTATCTGCAATCGGATGAGGCGACCGCGAGTAGCGAAGCAACCCGCGAAGTCGTGTCCGAGATTGCCGAGGAAGAATATGACGCTCAGCGGTTGAAGCACGTCCACGCCAATTCGGAGAAAGGGCAGACTCATGGATAAGGGAAAAATTGCGGTCGGAATTTTCCTTCTGACCATCCTGTCGCTGGTTATGGGGTACGTTGTTGCGACGGCGTTCCTGACGTTCCGTGATTACGGTATCCGGGCCGATCTGGACTTTTTCTGGTTGGCTCAAAACTATCTTGAGATGCGGACGTATCGCCCAGAAGACTTTCGCCTGGTCAATTTGATAGTCGGCGGGTTCGGGCTTGCCGGTCTTCTTCTCAGCGCAGTTCTGTCTGGGAACGCACTGACGAAGTTTGGCAGGACACAATGGCAAAAGCCCGCACACATGCGCAAGAACAACTTTTTCAACAAACCCGGCAGCGGGTTTATTCTGGGCAAGCTGGGTAAACCAAAGAGCAACAAAGCGATGATCAGCTCAAAGACTTTTCCACATGCGTTGATCGTTGCACCAACTGGTCGGGGTAAAACGACCGGCTTTGTTATTCCGAACCTATTGACCTTTAAGGGTTCTGCCGTGGTGCTGGACGTAAAAGGGGAAAACTTTGAAGCAACGGCGCGTCATCGCGCTTCACAAGGCGACGATATTTTCCGTTTCGCGCCGACAGATTGGCATGACCGGCGCAGCCATCGGTATAACCCGTTGCTTCGCATTGCGGAGTTGGAGGATCCTGATCGTCAACAGATGGAATTGCAGTTGCTTGCGTCGCTGTTTTTGCAGGCAGACAGCGACCGGGTTCAGGGCCTTTTGAAAGGCGGCATTGACCTCTTCGTCGCCGCCGGCCTTTTGGCGTTCGAGCGTGGCCGGCCAACTCTGGGCGAGATTTATCAAATCAGCGCGAGTGGCGGCAACAAACAGAAAGAGTTCATGAAGCGCCGAGACGAGGTGCAGAACCGGGCCGCAAAGCTGATCTTAGAGCGGCTGGCATCAACCAACAACGATACGCTGACTTCCTATGTGTCGTTGCTGATGACTTCCGGTCTGGATCAATGGAGCAACCCCGCGATCGACAAGGCCACGCAGGTTTCGGATTTCGATTTCAGAACCATCCGCAAGAAACCCTTTTCCGTTTTCCTTGTGGTCTCGCCCAACATGGTGAAGCCATTGGCGCCCCTGATCCGGTTGTTTTTCTCAGACTTGATTTCATCATTGCAGGACAAAGAACCTGGTCCGGACGAACCGTGGCCGGTCATGATTATGTTGGACGAGTTCAACCGTCTTGGGAAAATGCCGATTGTCACTGACAGCATCGAAACGCTGCGCTCATACAGAGCCCACTTGGCAATCGTCACACAGACGATCCCCGCCCTGGATGAGATTTACGGTGAGAACACCCGTCGCGCCCTGCAGGGCAACGCTGGCGTGAAGCTGTATTTGACCCCATCGGATGAAAAGACCGTCGAAGAGCTGAGCAAGGCCGTTGGTAAGACTACGAAGCGGGTAGTTACAAGGTCTCGGTCCATTGGGAAAAATCCGTTTGAGGGTCGCAGTATGTCAGAACGGACGGAAGAAACGTCGCTGCTGCCGGAGGACGAAGCGAGACGTTTGCCGCTCGATGATATTATCATCGTCGTGGACGCACAAATGCCGATCCGGGCGAAGCGTATCAAGTATTTTGACGATCCGTTTTTCAAGTCCATCAGCGAGGCGCAAACTGGCGATCTGCCGTTCCCTGAAACGAGGCTCGCTACCGATGCGGCACTAGTGGCGGCCGAGCCAGAGCCAGAGGCGACGCTTAAGCCTGCTCAGATGCCCGAAGGTGGGGCGGGGGCTGAGGTGGCGGAAAAGGCCGAACGGACAACCACAGACAAGGATGCGTCCGTTGGCCTTGCTAGCAATCAGCCTCATCGGGCTACGGTTAAAACTTCAGCCCGAAAGCGCAAAGCTAAGGCAGTGGTTCAGGCCGCGCGAGACTTTGAAGATCGTCAGGGAGCGTTCGACCTGTCGATTCAACAACGGCTCGACATTCCCGACCCTGCGGTTGTCTCCGACGCCGATCTTGAGGCGCTCGATGTGGCGACCGACGAGCTGGCCGAGTTGGAGGCGACCATTGCAGACGAAGGGCAGGGGGGTGAGAAAATTTCCGCTATCGCGTGAGGATCTTCGATCCAGAGAAAAGGCCCGCTGAAAAGCGGGCCTTTTTTCGTTCATCACAGACTGTCTATGAGGCGAGGGCCTTCGCGAGACTGAATAGCTGTTGGCGTACATCTTTTGGGATATTGTAGTAAGCCTTCACCAGCTCGATAGCTTCTTTGTCCTGAAGCACGTTCATAAGAATGTCGGGCGGGGCAGGGGGCGTGCTTTCCATTCCTAACCCTTCGAAGAAGAAGGTGACGTTGGTTTCAAGACCTTCGGCAATCTGCCAAAGCCGGGAAGCGCTTACGCGATCTTTGCCCGTCTCGTATTTTTGGATTTGCTGGAACCGCACGCCCGCTATTTCAGCTAAGTCGGCTTGAGTGAGGCCGAGAAGCCAGCGCCGTCCACGAATGCGTCGCCCGACATGAAGATCAACTACGTTTGCCATAACTCGGAACCCTTTTACTTGCCCTTCAATCTGTCAGACCGGGCCTGCATTCTCTGCATCTGTTGGCCTGTGCCTGTTGCTTGCGGCGGTGGCGCTGGCGGGTTGTTGGCTGGCTGTTGCCGATTTGGGGTTTCGCTTGGGCGACCAAGCCCGACAGCTTGGCGTGTGCGCAGCGCTACGACCTCTGCGCCGCTCGCCGTGCCCACGCTCCTGCGGTTGTATGCCTGCTGACTGCCACCCAATGCCCGCCCGAAGGCATATGCGCCGCCCATGCCGCTGGTAAGAGCAGGCATGACAATGTTGCCGGAAATTCCCCGAACGATGAAAGGCGTTGCGACAATGAAGCCCTTGGCCATCAAAACCATCATGAAGAAGGGAATGAGCGCGCCGATGTTTGATGCGCCTTCGGGATCACCCAGCTCGCCCAAGAGTGCGCGTGATACCCCCGTAATTGTTGCAAACACCCCAGCAACGACCACAGGATAAAGCGCAAAAGAAATGAGGGCTGACAGCCAGCGGGCGAAGTAATCTTTGGTAACTTCAAAGAGCGTCAGGAAAATCATGATAGGGGCCATTCCGATTAGGAGGGCGATCATGAGCCGCGATGCAACGAGAATAAAGGCGGCGAGTCCGCCGAGGATCGAGAGCATCAGGACGCCGAGAATATCGAGCATCGCTCCGGCCATCCAGTTCAGTTCTGACCCTGCCGCGTTGAGATAATCACCAAGGGATGCGATCAAACTATCAAATTCTTCTGCGAAGGTGCCAGATGGGCCAGGTGTGCCACCACCAACCGACGCGACGAGCGCACCCGCGATACTATCAATACCGCTAAGAATTGCCGTGGCGAATGAGTTAAATTGCGTCCAGTTCAATGCAAACACCCCGACAAGAGTTATTTTCACCGCAAGCCAAAATGCCGTTCGGCCATCCATCGACCGATATTGATAAGCCATGTTGATGAAGACCATGATCACTAAGATGATCGAGGCCAGATTGATCAAAGTGCCGACTGTTGCAGCCACAGACCCGAATTGGGTTTCGGCGGCAGTGTTCAAATAGCCTTCGGCTGTTTCCACAAAATATGTAACGACACTCATCGCAGTTTCCTCACCAGTTGCCTTGTTGCTCGCAAATCGGTTTCGCTACCTTGCGATGCTCATTTGCAAGCTCGCGGAACTCCTCTGTCCGTTCGGTAGCCCCCCACCGATCCAATCTGGCATAGGTCTCCAAAAAACGTGTTTCGACGGATTCCCACGAGGGGAACCTGGTCTCACACGAGCAATCGCCAGTTTCCGCGACAGCTTGCATACTTTGGGCGCGATACATTTGCTGGATCAGCACTTTGTTGTGCGATTGACGCAAAGGGATATTGTCCACCCACTCAGGTTGGGGCGGCTGATCTGGGCAAACTCGTGGCGTTTCACTGCCGAGCGTTACCTTGCTTTGTGCCGTTGCTGGCGTGACGACAATGGACCCTGCAATTAGACCGGCTGTAAGGACGAGACGTTTCATGCCGCTTCTCCGTTCGCCACCGGAAGCCCTTCGACTTCGCGTTTCAGGAACGCGGTGACGCTCCGAGAGTGCATGTCGGAGGCAACAACGGATACAAGCTCGTAACCCGATGCGCCCCACTCTGCGAGTTTATCGCGCATGTCGGCTAGACCTTTCTTGCCGCTCATATCGAAGATCAGAACTTCGTGTTCAAACTGCTTCATTTTCCGTCTCCTTCTTCTGTCGTTCCGGGTAGATAAAACTCTGTGATCCCCCGATCACCTTCATGACGCCCAGCTTGAATGATCACGTCAATCGAGCTTTCGATATATTGTATCATGTCCCTGTAAGTCATTGGCACATCAGTTTTAAGAGCGGCGATTGCTAAGCGCTGAACCGCCAGTTGCGGTGTTTCAGCATGAAGCGTTGTCATTGAGCCGCCGTGGCCGGTGTTGATTGCTTCAAGGAATGTCATGGCTTCTTGGCCGCGCACCTCTCCCAAGACAATCCGGTCTGGCCGCATCCGAAGCGTGGATGCCAGCAACGTATCCGCCGATTGCGCGGGAACATCACGGTTTGAAATCAGCGTGACAGCATTGGGCTGCGATGGAAGCAACTCGGCAGCTTCTTCGATAGTAATAATCCGCTCGTCGTCCGGCACGTAGGCGAGGATCTTCCGCGCGGCGACGGTTTTTCCGGTGGATGTGCCGCCCGAGACGATCATATTCAATTTGTTTTCCACACAGAATTGAACGGCAGCATAAATATCCCCGCCTTTAACGACTTCGCGCAGTTCACGGTTTTTGGTTTGGCGATCCTGTTCCAAGCTGCGTTCCGCGCCATAGAGAAACTTCAGTTCAATATCGTCCAGCGACAGGGTGGAAAAAAAGCGCAAGGCGACAGAGTACCCGTCCCTGACGGCTGGTGGTTGGATCACTTGCGCCCGAATTGGCCGTCCGCGATACGTTACGCTGACGGAGACAATCGGTTTGTCCTTACTCATCGTCGTGCTGGCGGCGGATGCAATCTGGTTGGAGAGGTCTTTGATTTCCGTCTGGGTCAAAACGGTCTCAAGGCGACTCATAAAATGGTCGCCTTGAAATTCGCCCCACACCGAGCCATCGGGATTGACGCAAATCTCAATCACATCATCCCGCTTGGCGTCCGGCAGCTTGTCCAGGCTTTGTTGGAGATAGTTCGATGCCACTTAGAAAATCTCCAAATCCCGATCCACCATGACGGTGATCCGCGAACCCTGATCCACATAGATGATTGGGCTAAGCGAGAGGTATTCGCTGATCACATCATCCGTTGCGTCGGAAAAATCGTCACCAACCTCTTGAATGACGGTTGCTGCATCATCGTCTTCAACTCTCGAAGCCGCTACATCTGGGGCCGCGCTGATCAACGAAATAAGGGCGGCGGAGCCAAAGCGTTGACCAAACCGTGTATCGACCACGCCGGTAGCGCCAGAGCGCCCGAGTTCATCACCGCCGAAGGCGCTGATTGTAACGGATTGATTGTCCGGCATGATGATGCGGTCCCACGCGATAGTAACGCGCTTTTGCCCAATATCTGCGCCGGATTGGTATCTCCCGATCAGCCGCGATCCACGGGGGATCAAAACGCGAGAACCATCAAACGCATGAACATCCTCGGAGATTATCGCGCGGATAGCGCCGGGGAGAGAGCTATCCAGCGCGGTCTCTGTGACAGCTTGGATCATTGTGCCTTGCATCACCGTGTTGGAAGGGTTTGCGATTACCTCGGCCTGCGTGACAGGCGAGGGCAAAGCGCCATTGACGACGAAATCTTGCACTTGGCCGAGCGTCCGTTCTGTCAATTCAGATGCACCGTTCGCACCAGCGCCACCACCAAAGGCGATGGTGGGCGAGTCAATGCGGGCTTGCTGGAATGCCAATTCCGCTTGGCGGCGGCGTTCCAACTCTGCAAGGCGGCGAGCTTCTTCGTCGTCAATGGCGGATGTGGCAGGAGCAGGGGCCGGGGCTTGCAATTGTGCAAGTTCGAGGTCCATGCGGAGTTTTTCTAGTTCTCGATCCCGCTGAGCCAGCGCGTCTTGGAATTGCTCTTGCGCCGCTTCAGATGATTCCTGCAGGGCGGCGATCCGATCCGTCAGAGCTTGCATTGCCTCGGCCGCCGCTGTGTTGTCTGCGGCCACTGGCACCGGGGCATTTTTGATAGCTTCGATCTGGGCCTGCAATGCCGCCAATTGCGCCAACAATTCGGCATTGGGTTCAACTGGCGTTTCCACGATCTGAATTTCAGGCTCAGGCGGGGCAGGGGGGACGAAAGGATCAATCTCGCCAAACCCTTGCCCTTCTGCCTGAAATTCTTCGGGCTGTGCCGTAGGCAAGGATGCTTCATCATCCCCCTGCAAGCTCAGGTATGCCAAGCCGCCCAAGAGAGCGATACCTGCCGCACCAACCGCGGCCACGGCGAGCGATGGTTTCTTTCTGGCGGGCGCAGCGGAGTTACCGCCCTCTAGCGCCGATAGCCGTTTTTCAAGATCGTTATTGTCGCTCATGACCCCGCCCCTCCTGCTGTAGCTTGAATGCAAACGACTTCATCACCGAGGCGAAGAACCCATTGCCGACTAACGCCAGAAACGCGCATCACACCGTTTTCAACCTGCTGGCTGTTTACCGTGCGTTCGCTGCCTCCTGTCGCCCGGAAAATAGCCGGGACGGGGGCGTTGCGCGCAAAACGGAAATAGGTGAACGTCCCATCATCCCAAACGGATGTTGGCGTAAACTCTTTTCTGGAACTGACTGCGTAGTTGTAATTCGCCGCCTGTTGAGCGACTGCGTTCCTGACCCGAGCATTGTCTTGAGGATAACGAAACTGCACGACGTAATAGGTCGGGGATGAGTTCTCTTGGACATTGAAATAGTAGCTGCGACGGTTGGTGTAGACTGTGATGTTGGTATGAACACCGCGAGCGTTAGGCTTCACCGCGAAGGCGCGGCCACCGGGTACACCGTCGAGCTGGAAGCCTTCAGTATCTCCGGCAATGATTGAGCGGATTGTTTCGCCTTGCCCAAATTCGATGGATGTTACGTGGGTCAAGCTAACGCTTAGGCGGTATACTTGACCGTCCTGATAGGTCGCGATGCGCACACGGCGATCATTACCCCCAGGACGAGGAACGGCTTCTGCAAACACGGGTTCCGCAGCCAGCGCGAGAACCAGAGACAGAATGGTTGTTTTTAATGCCTTCATATCAATTCTCCAATCTGTCCGAGCGGATGGCATATTCAATGACTGTGAAGCCGAAGGGGTTACTCCACACATCATCAATTGAACGACGTTCTTCAGGCCGAAACTCGAAGAGAAGCGTCGCGGTGAAAAGTCCGGCCTGGACGCCTTGCGGCGAGGTCAGACGCTTACGCATACGAACCTGCGCGCGGTTCGGACCGATCCGGTTGATGCTGAGAATTTCCACATCAAGGCGGCTATTCTGGCCGTAGACTGTTGGCGGATAGTTGGGATTGGCACTGTCCCAAAGGGCGCGCATCGAGGCTTCGGAAGCACGATCCGACCGTTCAAGGATGCTGCGCACCCGCAAATCGTTGTCGAGCTGGTTGTATGTTTCCCTGTCGGTCACATACCGGAACACAACCGCTTCTATGACTGCCTGATTTTCTGTCACGCGGACAGCGCCGACCGATGCGTTGGGCAGCGCCATCCCTGTTTCTGGATCGTAAGGCACGACAACCGGCTCAGGATCTACATCGAGGATCGCTACAGCCGCAGCCGCAAGGCAACCTATTGCGCCAAACGCCAATCCTGAGAGCCCCAGCTTTTGCCAAAACTGTTCACGCCGACGAGCGCCGTAAATCAGTTCTTCCTCAATAATTTCCTGTTCCTTCGTCACGTCTTTGTTCCTCGATTAGTCAGCCGAAAGGGTCGGCAGTGTGAAGTCCATGAATTGCTGTTCTTCGGCCAATGTTGCGGCGTCGATCACACCGGCTTGACCGGTTCCAACGGTCTGCACGGCTTCCAACTGCCATTGCGCCACGAGAGCGATTGCTAGTTCGGCGGTGACGCGGGTGTTCAGGTCAACGCTGTCTTTCAGCTCTTCCATGTCACCAATCATGCCGACGAGACGATCAACCCGTTCGAGCGACTGACCGGCTTCCTCGTAGCTGTTCTGGGCAGCGGCAGACATCATAGCGCCGGTTGTGGCTTGTTGCGCGGTCCGTTCAGCGCCAGCAGCGCCGCTATTCGCCATTTCCGACAGTGTGTCTTCATCGAAACCGGCATCTTCCAGCACGCGGGTCATTTGAGTTTGAATGCCCGATGCCCCATTTCCCGCAAGCTGCGACCAATCGCCGTTTTTGATTGCGTCAATGGTCGAGAGAATATCACCGAACTCCTGATCCAAGAGACCGTTCAGTTCTTCTTCAAACTGCGTCGTGATTATTTCCGGCAGTTCCATGAGACCCGTCAGGGCGGCATAGGTTTCTTGAAGCTGGGCGTATTGCTCCTGCAACGTTTCAAGCTGGGCTAACGCCTGTTGAAGTTGCTCGTTTTGCAGCACCTCATCTTCAATCATCTGCCGAAGTTGCTGGATTTCCTGCGCGATGTTTTGCGTATCGACGGTGGGGACGCCCTGAGCATATGCTGCGCCGCCCCCAAGAAGGCTGGGCGCAGCTACGAACCCGACTGCACCTAGAATGGTGGCTGTGATGGTGGAGCGCATGAACGCCCGTGTTTTGACGAATTTTTCCATTAGTCGAGTTCCTCCAATGTGAAGTCCATAAATTCTGATTCTCTGAGTTGAGCAGCGGCCATCGCCATTTCTGCGTCACTCAATGGACGAGTGCGCGCAGCTTTCAGGCGCGTAAGCACCGCTACGAGGCGGACCAGTTCGGCCCGCGCATAAGAGTTGAGAGCCATCGCCTCTTGAATGTCCTGCGTTTGCCCGATCCGGCGAACGATGTTCTGGACCCGCAAGGCCGCTGCTTCGACATTCTGCATAGAGCTGTTGCCATAGAAGCTGGCACCGGCCCCAGAGATTGACAGGTTCGAGTTGGCCAGAAGGGCAGGGTCAATTGTCCCAAGTGCGTCGATACCGCCCACGCGGGTCAGGTATTCGTTGTATTTGCGCGGGATCACTTGAACGTAGTGTTGCGTTTCCTGAAATGGGGGAACGCCGCCATAGTTCTGCACGTTGCCTGGACCAGCGTTATAGGCCGCGAGCGCGTGAATGATATTGCCATCAAACATACGCAGCATTTGCGCCAAATACCGGGCACCACCTTCGACCTGCAAATAGGGGCTGTCGTAGTAGGCTGGGTGAATCCCAAGATCACCGGCTGTTCCCGGCATGATTTGTGTCAGACCGAAGGCACCAACTGGTGAGCGTGCGCCGATAGTAAAGCGACTTTCCTGCCAGATAAGAGCTTGCAGAAGGCAACGCCATTGGACGACCGACAACCCGGCTGTTCCAACACCGCTCAAACCGTGGGTTTCCTGCGCCACGCGAATGATGAGTTGTTCAATGTTCAGGTTTGCATCCCCAAACATCTGGTCCCCGGCTGGGTTGCTATCGACCGGTGCATAAAGGGTATCCGCCGACTGTTCGGGCAACTCGCCATCTTCGAGACCAGTGACCATTGCCGGGATGCCCTGCCCGCCGAAGCTGGATTGCGCATCCAAAATCTGTTGAAGAACCGAAAGCTGTTCTTCTTCGATTTCCGCAATCGCTTCAGCAGTCGTAAGACGTTCCCGCTGCGTCGCAAGGTCTTCTTCGCGATGAGCGTTGGCGGCTTGGTTTCTGATAGCCAAACCCCCATCCACGGTAGGCACGCCCTGACCCACCGCAGACGTGGCCCAGATCAGGCCAAGCGCCGTATATGTGAGGGTTCTACGCATTACTGTCCCCCTGGGCCCGCAGGAGCGCCGAGTGTCTCGAATGAGCAGTTTTTCATGGGGGCGTTGCGCGTCGAAAGTGTGACATTTGACTGCGCGGCAAAGCTAAGCGATCCGGACGTCAATTCATGTTTTGCACGGGTTGCAGGTTCGCTATCAAAGCAGTTTGCTTTCGGCCCCTGATAACTTGTGCAGGCACTCAGAGCGAGGACACCCAAAAGAATGGTTGCTGTCAGTTTCATTTGTCTCTCCAAAAGTCCGGTTGCTGGCGGTAATCGGCACCCACCAACTGTTCACCTTTTTCCATCCCGCCGAGGATGGTTAGAAGCGGCCCGAGGGCGCTCAGATCAGCGTTAATGACGACTGATCCTTCATCGTCTCTAACAAGCCCAAGGCGCGAGTTACTGCCGGTGTTCAGCAGCACATCGAGTTCCTTGTTGTGCAGGTTCAGCATGGCGTAATCCGACGCATTGGCCCGAATATTGGGGAGCAGGATTTGCGTCGGCACAGCTTCAATGATCGTTTTGCCGGTTCGCGTCTGTTCAAGCTGGCTGGCGTACTGAGTCATCATCACGACCACGGCATTTTGTTTACGTGCAGTGACAAGCCAGTTTGACAGGCGTTCCGCGAAGTAGCCGTTGTCGAGAGCCTTCCACGCCTCATCAATGATGATGATGGTGGGTTGGCGATCCTCAATCACTCGTTCAACGCGGCGGAACAGATACGACAGAACAGCCATGCGCTCTTTTTCGCTTTCGCTGTCCAAGATCCCGGTCAGGTCAAAGCCTACAACGTCGCCATCCAGTGAGAACGTATCCTCTTGGTTTTGACCGAAAATCCAGCCGTACCGGCCTTCCGCAGTCCATTCCTGCATACGTTCGTGCAAATCTCCGCCATCATCGACCGAGACGAACAGTGAAGACAGGTCTTGCCAGTTCCGAAGCGTTGGATCAGACACCGTTGCATTTTGACGGACCACCTCTTGAATGCGGTTGGTCTGGGAGGGCGTTAGGGGCTTGTCTGTCCGGTGGATCAGTGAAGCGAGCCAGTCAGCAAGCCAAGCCTGCCCGCGTTCGTCAATTTCCGTCCAGAGTGGGTTTAGTCCCGTGGCTTCACCTGCCTTTACAGCAGCATAGCGGCCACCATTCGCGCGAACGGCCATTTCCATACCGAGGCGGTAATCGAAGACGAAGAGCCGCGCGCCTGCCCGTCGAGCTTGCGTCATAAGGAAAGCCGACAAGACTGACTTACCCGAACCTGGACGACCGAGGATCAGGGTGTGACCACCTGTCGGCTCTTTGTCGGGGGAGCCTTGCTCATGGTAATTGAACCAGTGTGCAGACCGTTCCGGTGTTGGGAACATCGAAATCATTGTCCCCCAAGGCACCTCATGGCCCTGCTTTCCAAGCGGTGTCCGATGGAAGGCTGCGAAGTCTGCGAAATTCTTGTTGGTTACAGCCGCTTTCCTGCTGCGTTTGGCAGAGTTGCCGGGGTGCTGCGCAAAGAAATGGGTGCGTGCGGCGAAGGCTTCATTCACCATGTTGACGCCTTCGGTCGCAGCCGTGTTGCGGACTTCTCCGGCAATCGTGTCAAGGTTTTCCAACGTGGATGCAAAGACGGTGACAGTCATGTGGTGATCCCCGAAGCTGAGACGCTTCGATTCCAGATCATCCAACGCATCGGCCAATTGGGCTTCCAACGACACAGCCCCATCGTCGGCGGCACGCATAAGGCGCTGTTGTTTCTTAATTCGGCCTGCCATGAGATTGCTATTGATTGGAGTGAATGAGTGAGTAACCACCATATCGACAGGCAGGTTTAGCTCATCGAACATTGTGCAAGACGTCTTCGCCGGGTAGTTTTTGATAGCGAAGCTCGTGCCATACCGCGAACCCACAGCCCCTTCGGAAACCTCGAAAGTGGTGCCGTGAAACGTGATCCTTGAATTGGCAACATCCTGCGCAAGAAAACCGTAGTTCGATGCCGGATAGAGCGGCAATTCTTGTCCAGTGTTAAGCCCGCCCAGAAAACCCAGAAGCTCACCTTTTGAAGCTGACAGAAGCCGGGGGTCCATGTCCGCGAAGGTTGATTTGAGAAACCCCACAACTTCGCTAACGCGCCGCATCCGCTTCTCTGTCTGGGCCTTAATGGCAGCGATGGATTTTTTCGCGGTGAACGGTAGCTTAGAGGTCAGGGCAGGGCGGTGTAAAATCGTCAGGGTTAGTGTTTTGTCACGTAGCCCGCTACCTTTTAGAAATGCGTTCCATTTCTGATCGACCTGCGCCGCAAAGTCATCACCCGTTACTGGTTTCAACGCCGGATCAATGGCTTTCGATACCTTATGGACGTAAAATGAAAACTCAGGGCCAATTTGAGCAATGATCGACGCGAACAGAGCGCGGATTTTGTCAAGATGCTCGTCGTCGGTCGTATAGCTGTTCACACCTTCCAGACGGATGCACTGGAACAACTCGTTTCCGCGTGTCCGAACGGTCTGATCGTCAACTAGACTCACATACGGAAGCATGTGCGCAAGCTCTTTTTCCTTTTTCACCCATTCGGGCAGCAATGTCATTGGATCGAAACTTTCGTCACGGGGCATAGCTGTCTCCTCCGTGGACTTTCTTGTTGGGGGTCGGGGGTGTTTCCTGCAACGTGGTTGCTACAACATCCAAAAAATTCGGGTCCCAATCTGCGGCTTTCCACAGGGCGGGATATGCAAGGGCCGACGCAATAGCGACGCCCCAATGCTGCACCCACAAGAAGACGAGAACAGACCCGAATAACCAGACCATCGCATACATGATGGGCAGGCCCAGCAATTTGGGAGGTCTTACGAGGCCAAGGAATAAAGGGGACTGTTCCGCCATCTTGTCAGCTCCTTAGGTGGTCCAGATCGCAGCAACGATCGTCGGCGCAGCAGCGATGCCAGCGATTGCGACAACAACCCAAAGGGCCTGCCGAAAATCGAGGACGCCAAAGAGCCAGGACAAGAAAACGCCGATCAGTGCGAGCGTGCCGATAACGATACCGAGGGGACCGGTGATCGCGTCAACAATGCCTTGCAACAGCGTTTGGACAGGTGACAGGTCGATGGACTGTGCCAAGGCCGGTTGCGCCAGCATCAGCAGCACACCGCACAGTGTCACCATATTGGTAGTGGTAGGCTTCATGAGTTATCTCCCTCTAGCCGGTTGAACACGGCCAGCACGCGGCTGACGTGGTTTTGGGTTTCCTGATAAGGCGGAATACCCGCGTAGCGCGTGACCGCATCGGGACCGGCGTTGTATGCCGCTAATGCAAGTCGCGCGTCCCCGAACTGGACCAGCATCATCAAGAGATACCGGGCCGATCCGTCGAGGTTCTGTCGCCAGTTATGCGGATCGACACCAAGGTCTCGCGCGGTTTCTGGCATGAGCTGGCCCAAGCCAATCGCCCCGACATGACTGCGGGCATTCGTCTTGTAAGCACTTTCAATTTCGATGTTGGAGCGGAACAGGAGCCGCCATTCAGTGACGGACAAGCCTGCGCGTCGCAGGGCAGGGTGGCTTGCGTAACGCATGGCCGTCTCATCAATCGCGGTAAGGACTTCGGGGCGGGCGCGGGCAGCGCGCGGAGCAACAGACGCAACCCGAAAGCCTTCACTGTCCGCCGACGCTTCTTCTTCGGCCCGACGACCAAAGAGTTGCAGCGCTTGGGAGGCGGAGCCTTGCCCCACCCCATCGTTGTAATTTCTTGCGAAGTTGTTTTGCGAGGTCGAGGCTTCCAATGAGCCATCGCCTTGCATGACCAGCACCATACTCTGCGCGTTTGCAGGGGTGCTGATCAGAGATAGCGCCGTTGCGCTAGCTGTCGTCAGTGTCCATAGCGTTGTCCGTGAGGACGTGGGTAGAACGTCCGCCTTCGGCAAGTGGAATATCGACGTGATCGAAACCCATCCCTTGCATGAAAGAGATAAGCCCGTTGGCTGTCTTGAAGACTCGGGCGGTAATTTCGTCGTCCGGCGTGGCGCGATTTCTGGCTGAAACAAGCAGCTTTTCATACGTGCGATCTTTGTTGACCACACGGATGATCCAGAGCCCGTACCAAACCGCAGCTTTTTTCGATGCCTTGGTTTTTGATACAACCTCTGCTTGATATCCGTTCTGAATAAGAGATCGGAGCAATGTTTCGGTAACCACATTCGGCGCTTCTTTATTTATGTCTGTCCCCACGTCTGCGCTCTCTTTTCAGGTTGGCAAACAGGGCACCCTCCTCGGGCACCCTGTTCTTACGATATTATAATGCGTCCATCAAGTTATAATATTGTCTCTTGAAGAAACGCGGTTTCTACGCCACCTTTAAGCATAAGCAGCGAATTTTTCCAGTATCTAAGGGGGACAACAGGTCTTGCTACTCATCAAAAAACCCACCTACACCCTTACAACATTGTTTGTTCTTATAGCTACAACGGTGCACGCTGAGACCTGTTATGCCCCGGAACGACCGTTCGTTCCAGCCGATCCGGACGCGGCAAAAGAGTATGCCGAGCTTATTCGGCAGGATTTCGAGACCTACATTAGCGACGTGCAAGCATACTTCAGGTGTTTGGAGGTTGAGCGGGGTCGTGCATTCACCGAGGCGCAAGAAGTCAGCCAAGAATATGGCAAGTTTGTCCAGCGCGTTGGGCAATAGGCAACCGCTAACCACAGGTTGATCACCCCAAACCAGTCCGTGCCTACTGTTTTCCCGCAAGGAACCGCCGATGCAGGCTGTCCCTAGCTTGCAAATGCCTCTGATTTCGAAGATGAAACGGCAAGCATCAAAGGCAGATGAATTTAAGTGCCATGAAATATGTAGTTTTGACAGCCAGTGTGTTCACGTTCGCTGCTTCAATGGTTTCGGCGGGTGGTATTGAGCGGCGTGGTGATCCTTCACAGATATTGTTTGAAGACGGCAAAAACTATCTCGAATTTTCAGCCGTCACCGTGCATCCGACAGTTTCAGGCGTTCCCCTGCCGGGCATCCCGGCTGGCCCAACTGGTAACATCACCAACAGCTACCAGACCTACGCGCTCGGTTACAAACACGATCTAAACGACCGATTGACGCTCGCCTTTGTCATAGATGAACCGGTGGGGGCGTCTTTGGCCTATAGTACCCCACTAGCGTTCTTCGGCGGCTCGAACGCCGAGGTTTCTTCTATCGCCTATACCGGCTTGGCAAAGTATCAAGTCAGCAACCGATTTAGCGTCTATGGTGGCCTGCGTGTTATAGGCGTTGAAGGCGCTATCACGGTTGTTTCGCCCGCATCTACACCTAGCCCTTACAATCTGAATGTGAGCAAGGACTACCAAGTCGGATACCTTGCGGGCGTCGCTTATGAGATTCCGGACATCGCCCTTCGCGTTGCGGCGACCTATGAGTCCGAGACCACCCACGATTTCCGCGACAACAGCGGCACGCCGTTCCAAGTGGAAATCCCGCAGGCATTCACGTTGCACGCCCAAACGGGGATTGCGGCCAACACGCTACTTTTCGGGTCGGTGAAATGGCGCGAATGGACGAAGTTCAGGGTCCAACCAGCCGACTTCTTCTCATTGGTCCCTGGTGTTGGCCCCGTGAACACGCCCATAGCAAGCGGCACCAGTGATATTTGGACCTACGAGCTGGGCATCGGACATAAGTTCAATGACAACTGGAGTGGGGCGGCGGTCATCGGCTACGAAAAGGATCTCGGTGATACCGTTGGCAACTTTTCTGGCACCGACGGCTATGTCAGCTATGGGTTGGCGGTATCTTATGAAACCGATGATTGGAAGGTGACTACGGGCGTCCGCTACATTGACATTGGCAGTGCCGACTCCTCGGTCACATCATTCTCAGGGAACGATGCAATTTCAGCGGGTGTGAAAGTGGCTTACAAGTTCTAAGCTGCCACTAGTCGCGCATTAACAGCCGCTTCAATCTCAAACCGGCAAACAAGATGTTGGGCGGCAACGCCAACGAATAGTGACCGCAGTTGAGTTCAAGAATATCGGGACTGCCCCCAGCGTTTTGCAATGTCTGCATGAATCGGTGCGATAGTTCAGGCAAAACCACTTTGTCTCTCTTCGCTAACACAATCTGAAGGTCAAGATCAGACCTCGCCAGTTTGTCCGCGTAGTTTTCCTGATTGATCGGACCCCAAGCCCTTCGCAGATCAGATAGCTCAACATCACCGTTTAGGCTCTCGCGTATCGCTTGTGTTGCGCGACCCGTCCAGATCATGTCCGCTAGACTTCCGGCCGTCAGAAACAGGGAGGCTTTCGACACAGACTTGTCATGGGCGGCAACCAGCCCTGCCACCCAGGAACCTAAGCTCATACCAAGAACCGAAATCTCGCCATAGCCTTCGTTTTTCAGCCAGCGGATAAGCTTGCGGCCATCCAACACGCCCTGCCGGACAGATTGTATCGTTCGCCCAATATTCGAACTAAGCATGAAGTCAGCGTGAGTGGAGCCGGGACGGCTGCGCTGGAAATGAAAAGGCATCGCTATCTCGACGACAGTGACGCCGCGCTTCGAGAAGAAGCTCGCAATCTGGCTTTGCTGCTTGCTTGCATTCCAATGATGAAACACGACCAGCGCCTTATCTAAAGAGCCGCTTTCTGTTACTTTCGCCCAAACGACATTGTTCACTTCGGTGTCAGTGGAAACGTCCGATGGAAATTTGATCCAGTCATTTCCCCGCTCGAATTCGAAGTCTGAAACACTCGGTTCATCAAAGAAGGTCGGATCTTCGACGGCCTGGTCGGCAAGGTCGCAAAACTCTGCGATACTTGTCAGCTTCGAAGCACCTGGGAACGCGCGTTCAGCATCGAGCGCGTATACGGCGGTCTTCTTTAGCTCGTTACCTCGCTGCACGCGCCGCTCATCCCACCGATCCAGCCAATTATAGTACACTCTGATTGTCTCCCCGATCACGCGCGTTCCATGTTCCAAACCCTGGATCAAGCAGACCAAATATTGCGAGTAGTACCGCTAGGCTCAGCAAGATCGAAAACCCTGCAAAAGCGCCAATCAGCAAATAGCCCGCGACCAGCAGTCCCACCGTTGCTACCATAATCCCCAGTGAAAGATGAAAGCGACTTCCGACGCTCAATCGAGAAGCGCCATACAGAAAAACGAAAACTGCCGCCAATACGATAAGAAGGCTGCTGAAATGGTTGGGCGCACTGTAGTCGCCCAACTTGCCGAGTTCGCTATGCGCCTTGAAGGCGGACACCATGTCACCCGTCAACCAGCTGACAATGTTTGTCCCGCTTGAAGACAAATAGGTGCTTTGCAGTTTCATGCACACAGCAACAAAGACGGCCAGAATTGTGCATCGAAAAATCCCACGGATCGTTCGGACACCAACGGTTTCAAATTCATGTTGACGATCTGCGCCTTGCGCATGGTCGGTCGCGGCCAGAATTTTCGCATAGTCTTGAGCGATGGAATAGAGCAGAATCAAAGCTGCGAAGAACAAGTAAAAGCAGATGCACATATACAGGTAAGCGAACCCCGTGAACGCGATGGCCTCACGCACCGATATAATCTCTGGGCTCATTATCGCCAGCGACCCCCAGTCAGTCGCATAGTCTCCGCCGCCCTGCATCAACGGCAACAGCCGGACGCCGACCCATTGAAAGACACCTGCGAACAGCAAGCAGATCAATAAAACTGCCCAGAAGGTGTATGATGACGCATGTACGTTTCGCGCCCAAGTATCGGCACTGTCGATCTGTTTGCCGTCCGCTATTAGGCTCAGGCGCCCCTCATCTTTCCAAAAGAACAGTAGCTCCGCGACAAATGCGAAGAACAGCGGCATGAACGCCATAAATAGAAAGGTCCAATTGGGTGCCCAGAGAAAGCCTACCTGCTTACTGAGGCTGTCAGGAGTGTCAAAGGTAGCTTCGTGGATGCCCAGAAAGTAAGAGGTGAACCCGAGCGCTACGGCTCCGGCGAAGACGGAGGACGGTAGGTTTAGGGGCGATCCACCAAACAACGATTCCGTTGCTTTCGGCAGGCTAAAGCGCCGTTTTCTGGCCTTTGCGTCGTCGCCTCGCGTTATTCCCTCTACTTGGGGAGGCGTGTGGTTGGCGGTGCCATGTTGCTCAAATTCTGGCGCTCGGTTTTCCTTGGCTTCGCGGTTTTCGCGCCTCTTGGCATTGAACCGGGATCGCGCTGCACTAAGTTCGGCTTGCCATTCGCTTGTTGCCTCGGGGTCATCGCACCCAAAAATGCGGGCGAGCCAGCGGATGTTGTCGGAGCCTATGCCCTTTTCGTTGTCCTGAAACCATAGCTGTACAGTCCGCAGCTCGATCCCTGCACCGCTGGGGTCAAGCTCCGTGATAGCTGCTGCAAGAAGATCTGGCGTCCATGGACCTTGGGGAAACCCGTCACGATCCACAGGCCGACCGGCACCAGCGGAGGCTAGGTGCTTAAACAATTCCTTGAAGTCACTACCGTTTTTCTCCGGGCGCAGGAAATATTTACCGTTCATAATCATAAACTTAAAAGCTTATATTTCGTTTCGTTTCGCCCCCGTTCGTTTCATATCGTGCTTTTCCGTTCTTTGGAAGTTCAACCTGAGCGGGCAGCTAGTTCGAGCAAGAACCGGCCAGAACCTTCCAGTGGCGGCTTTGCCGCTCAATAATCCATCCGAGGAATACCTAATGTTGGAAACTGCCACCCGCTCACAGAGCGATCCCCACGCTATTGCCTTTACTGGCGCTAGTGACGCACCCACAGGCAACAAACGACTGCACGCAACACCCATCAAGCGCATCCTGGACCGCAACTCGCGGGAACTGGTTGGATGGCTCTATGAATGGAATACGGGCGCTCATGTTCCCATGTGGGTAGACGGTCGCAAGAGCGACGTGATCTACGAATAGCGCTGCGACGACTAGGCGCGTGCCGGTCGCCACCACACCAACACTATACCTTACGGCCTTATCTCATTTAGAGGGGCGGTGAGGTAAGCCTTTATTATTGTTTTAATTTTTTCGAATGTTCCCATAATGTTCTGTTCGCATAATGATGATTATGTTAACTCGATTAACATTGTGAGCAAACCAAAACCGCGATCTTTCGAGTGCGTTGTGAGCAAGATAGGTCAACCAGAAAGGGATTGAAAACATATAATCTTTGAGGCATTAAACAATATTATAAAGTCGTGGACGGCTTATAACGGCATATTTACTGCGAAGGAGACAATCATGCTGAAATTTCTCCGCACAAGCACACTGGCATTGGCTGCCGCCTCCGCCAGTTTCATTGCGGCCCCTGAACGCGCCCAGGCACAATCCTATCAGATTGATTGTGCGATCCTGCTTTGTCTATCTGGCGGGTGGCCCGCATCGGTTCCTTGCGCCCGCGCCCGCGCTGAGTTTATCCGGCGCATCACACCTTGGCCCGTTGAGCCGCCCCTGCAAATCTGGCGTTGTCCAATGGGTGCAGCGTTCGAAGTTGATCCTTCAACATTGAACGCGGACCGCATCTACGAAATCTTGATGGACGATAGCGCCCCCCAACAATCATTTCCGACTGCACCACTCACGGACTATCAGTTGGAAGCGCAGCCCGCCGTTTTGCGCAAGAGCGGCGGGTCTGCACAACGCTTGCCCGAAGACTTTATGGTGCAACTTGTTCAGGACTACCGCAGCAGCAACCAAACCGCAGACATCGACATAAGCGGCAGAGAGTTCAATTTCGTCCGCTCGATCCGCGTTTTCAATGTCCGGTATGCCTCACAGCGTCTTGGCGGTCGTGACGATGACAGATGTGTACGCGGGGCCTACGTCTCGAAAGGGCTGTATGGAAGGCAAGGCGACTTTGCTTGGCACGGTTCGTCGGTCGCAGAGCTTCCAGCCGCTCATACTGGCATGGAAGGCTACGGCGACGATTGTCCCGGCATCCGTCACAGATCGGTCTTTGTCGATTGGCGTGACTATGAAGGGAACTACGGCTTTGAGCAGGTCAACTACTAAGCCTTGTGCCGCCGTAGCGCGACAATACTATAATTGCGACAGGCATCTAAAGATTGTATGCCTGTTGCTAAAGATAAGAATCATTGAGGCAATCAGACAAAGGAGCAGTACACCCCAAAAACAAACCCCCGCAAGGCGTCAACCTAACGGGGGGTTTTTGATAAAGCCTAGGGACGGCAATCCCGAAGAAGCTCCTGAAGTTAGCTCCGGTTTTATCATCACAACAGCATCGCAGGCAAGCAAAAAACGCAGTTTTTGCGAGCGAGGAAGATGTGTCTCGGCCTGAGCCTTACAAAACCACAAGGTCTAGCCTCAGACACAACAATCAGCAGGACCAGCGCGCCGACAGGCAAGGTCTTGTGTGTTAACGTCTGAACAGACGGAACAGAATCGGAAGGAGGAGAACAGCCCCAGAAAGCAGAAACCCCCGCAAGGCGGAAACCTAACGGGGGGGTTCAGAAACCAAAGAACGCCAATTCTTTAGTAGATCGTCAATGCTGTCGATCTCGGTTTTACCACCCCCTCTTCGAGCTGGCAACAAAAAACGCATTTGTGCGAATGAAGAAGATCTGCCCGCCGCCGCCTTGTTTCACCATCGAGCAAGGACAGTACAATGACAGACAGAATTTTCCCAACACTCCCACAGGGCCACCAACGGTTCTCAGTGGAGCAACTTCTAATCGAGCTGGCACCAGCCCTCGGACTGCGCGGTGGTCGCCTGCATGCGCTTCTTTACATGATGAAACAGACAGCACCCGGCGACTGGACCAACCCGGATCGGGAACCGGTCTTTTTCGCGCCCCAGGACCAAACCGCCGAAGCCCTCAACAAGACCCGTCGCGCCCTTTACGACGACGAAGCCGCTCTTGAAGCCGCTGGCCTGGTCGAGAAACGCGTGAAGGGCAACGGATCTCGTTCGCCGTTTGGCGGCTGCGGCATCGTTTTTTCAAGATTGATCGAACTGGTTCCGGACCTTCTTCACCTGAAGGAGCAGATGTTGGCCGAGAGGCGACGCCGGAAAGAGTTGCGTAACCGTCGCAGCACCTACGTTCGCCATATCAAGCGCCACCTACGCGACGCCACAGACGCTGCATTGGCCCATCCTCGCCTTTTGAGCATCATCGAGACGTTCGACTCTTGGCCTTTGGCCGCGCGTCTCGCTAACATGCAGATCGAGGCACTTGAGCGTCACGTTTCAGAGGCGCAAGCCCTGTGCACAACCTTGGATGATTTCTTTGAAAGACGTCCAGATTCTACCGCTAAAGCGGCAGAAAACTTCCCGTGCTTTATACAAGAGAACAACCAAGATAGTTCATCTGTATTCTGTAACGCTCACGTGATTGAAAGGAGCGCGGGCAAGCCCACGCACTCTGAATTTGTTTGTTCGGAGCCTGACGGCCCCGAAGATTGCTTAGAAAATAAGCATGAAGCGGAGAGCGCAGCGCGCAATACCCAATTTATCAACCAGTTGACACCGGAGCGCATTTTCCACCTCGCAAGCGATGACATGCAGTCTTACATCCTCGCCTGTCAGGACGATACCCCCACCCTGCGCGAAATTCACATCATCGACGCAGCAACCCGGATTATTCATCCGCTTGGCATCAATCATGACGCTTGGATCAAGGCTGTCAGCCTCTTGGGCGACGTGGGCGCTGCACTCTGCGTCTTGCTGATCGACGCCAACCGGAACCATCCCACCACACCAGTTCGCAATCCGGGCGGGGCGCTTCGCGCCATGACCGCCCGCCACAAATCCGGCAAGTTGAACCTGGTCGGGAGTCTCATCGGTCTCGCGCGGCGTCGCGGTCAATGATTCCCGCGACGGTTCTGTTTTTCGGCCAGCTCAGGATAGTTGGCCTCGCATCGGTCATGCAAAATGTAGCCCGGTTTGTTTGCTCGGGGACAATTCTTCGCAATGATCCCAAGCGCCGTTGGCAATTGTGTGTCTTTGCCCACCAGTTCCACAAACCGGGCTTTCCGATAGCGCCCTTCGCGGGCGCATCGCCTGCACCTGACGACTACAATTTCGCCGGGATAATCCCACGCCCTCATGGGCCCGCGCCATGATCAGATTTCATTTCTTCACCCGATTGATGAATGGTCATTTTTTCCGCTGGGAATGGCGCGATCAAATCAAAGGCTTCAGCCGCGGTGCCATTCCCAGCGGAAAA
>Ga0209344_10002177_pt1 | contig 22707 bp, 17 predicted proteins | sample Cruoilmetagenom6_FD_187293 | JGI IMG/M metagenome (GOLD analysis project Ga0209344, IMG submission 187293) | Oil polluted marine microbial communities from Coal Oil Point, Santa Barbara, California, USA - Santa Barbara Oil Seep Sample 6 (SPAdes)... | ecosystem: Environmental > Aquatic > Marine... | reverse complement strand
CCCGCTGGCAGCCAGGCACAAGACGCGCCGCGCATGGAGCGTGTACCGGACCGGGTGGCGGGCGAAGGCATCGGCCCGTTCGGCCGGATGCTGATCCGCGGGGCAACCCTGATCGACGGCAGCGGCGCCCCGCCCGAAAGCCCGGTTGATATCGTCGTGGCAGGAAACCGGATTGAAGCCATCTATCGCGGTGATGCGCGTGCAGCCTCTCCAACCGCCGTCGATCATGTGATTGAGGCAGACGGCATGTATGTAATGCCCGGCTTTGTCGATGTGCACGGCCATAATGGCGATCCTGCCAAAGCGCCTCAGCCATCCTATGGGTATCGGTTATGGCTCGCCCATGGCGTAACCACGGTACGCGGCGTGCCGATCTATTTCGGCCCCAATAACCCCTCGCTGATCGACCGAGAGCGCAGCGCCGCCAACACCATCGTCGCCCCGCGCATCTATGCCTATGCTGTGCCCGGTGATGTGTGGAGCGGCGGCGCCATCGACAGCCCGGCGCAGGGCCGCGCATGGGTCCGTTGGATAGCCGCCCAAGGCTATGACGGCGTGAAATTCTTCAACAATGAATCGCCGGCCATTCTTGAGGCCATACTTAATGAGGCCGCGCAGCATAATCTCGGTACCGTCGCCCATCTCGGGCAGCGCGGGGTGGCCGAGGTGAATGCGGAGCGCGCGGTGAATCTCGGCCTTGCCGGACTCACGCATTTTTACGGCCATTTCGAATCGCTGCTGCGCGAGGGCGCAGTCGTCCGCTATCCCAACGACTATAATTATCTGGATGAGCAATCGCGTTTTTCAGAGATTGCGAGACTGGCGGATCAGATTGTCGAGCCGGGCAGCGAGGAATGGGACGCCTATCTCGATACACTGCTTGAAAATGACGTGACGATGAGCCCGACCTTCAACATCTATTCCGCCTCGCGCGATGTGATGCGCGCCCGGACGGCCGAATGGCATGACCGCTATACGCTTCCCTCGCTCTGGGATTTCTACCAGCCGAGCCTCACCAATCACGGCTCTTACTATCATGACTGGTCAACCAGCGATGAAGTCGCCTGGCGCAATTTCTACCGCACATGGATGCAGCTCACCCGCGACTATATGGACCTTGGTGGCCGCGTAACCGCTGGGTCTGATCCCGGTTATATCTATCAGACATGGGGCTTCGCCTATATTGGCGAGCTGGAGATGCTGCAGGAGGCGGGCCTTACGCCGCTTGAAGTAATTCAGGCCGCAACAATCAACGGCGCGCGCGAGATATACGCGGCGCGCGGCGAAGAACCACCCTTCGGCATAGTGCGCCCCGGCATGCTGGCGGATCTCGTCATCGTGCCGGAAAATCCGCTGGAGAATCTGAAAGTGCTGTACGGCACCGGGCATCTCCGTCTCAACCGCGAGACCAATCAGCTGGAGCGTGTCGGCGGCGTGCGTTGGACGATCAAGGACGGCATTGTCTATGACGCGCCCGCCCTGCTCGAAAGCGTCGCCGCGATGGTCGAGGCGCAACGGGCCAACCGGACCGCCGCGCCCTGAGTGATCAGGCCTCTGCGGGCAAAACTTCAGATTTGCGCAGGATCGCGGCGGAGATAAGCGACACGATCAGACCCATCGGGAATATCTCGAGGAAGGTCATCGGCATGCGGAACAGCGGATTACCATAGCTTTCCCGCAATTCCTCCAGCGTGGCGATTTCGCGCTCCAATGCTGCGCCGCTGACTCCGGATGTGCGCACAGCTTCTATCGATGAGGCAATATAGCCATTGATAAAGGCAAAGTCGGTGCTTGCGAGATAGCCCTCCCAGACGATGACATAAGCAATGCCGGCAACCACTGAGATGCTGATGCCCAACAAGAAGGCACGGCCAAAACCGATGACGCCGCCCATCTCCGTATCGCGATAGCGTCTTATGCCCATGAAGATCAGCGTGAACGCGACCAGCATGATGAGATAACCGACCCATTGGTTCGAGAGGAACCCCAGCGTGTCGCCAAAAATGATGCCGAGCAGCATCGAGCAGATGACCACAAGGCCAGACAATGTCCCATAGACCAGCGCAAATTTCGTCATGATATCCCTTTCCCTGTTTCATTATGGGCCGAGCCTACGCCGCGGGGCCGGTTCATCCTATCGCCCGAAAGGGTGATATTCGCCAGATCGCCCGTCTTTACGAGGTGTGCTCATCGGATCAGCGAGAGGCGGCGCGCTTTGTGGATCGCCTGTGTACGCCTTTGCACCTCAAGCTTGTCATAAAGCCGTGCGACATGGGTTTTCACCGTATTGGGAGAGATGCCCAGCGCGCGGGCGATCTCCTTGTTGGAATGCCCATCGGCGAGCTGCTTCAGCACTTCGCATTCGCGCGCGGTGAGGCCTAGTGAGGCTATCGCCGCATGATTGGTCTCAAATGCACCGCGCGGTTTGGCCGTCAGCCGATGCCCGGCCCATAGGCCTAGCCCGGCAAAGCCAACTGCAATCACGACAATATAGAATTCGGTCGAGATCGTCCGCACCAGATAGTGATATTCGATCCATGCCAGCAGCGTGGCCGCGCCCGCCAGGAGTAGTGCGTAAAGAAGAGCAATCTTCCACATGCCCAAAAAGCTGGCAGATATTGCCCGTCATGACCAGAGCCGCTCCCCCACGAAAAAGGCGCTCCGCGGGACCACGATCCGCGAAGCGCCCATTTGGCTGGCTGTGTTTCCCGGGCACGCTCTTTGGGAGAGCTGGGAAGGGGAGGCCAGCCTTGCGCCGCCGGCTGCGTATTGACGGCGCAATCCGTGTGAAGACCTATTCGCCGCCGCTGCCGCGAATTGCCGCCTGTGCTTCGGCGATGGCTGACGCCTCGTCGCGCGTCCCGGCATCGATATCCTGAGCGAGTGTGTAGATTATATGGGCAATCGTGTTACCCATGCTTGGCTCTTCGGTCAGCGTGATGCCGCCATTGGCCGTGATCACTTCAGCCCATGCCGCGCGTACTGCCGCCCAATAGCTCTCGGTATTCGCCCAATAACTATCACCCGGAGCCGGATCATAATCCTCGGTGCGGCTATAAGTGTTGAGGACATATTCCTGCACGAAGGGCACGAGTTCGCCGTCAATCAGCCCCTGTTTGATATTGTCCTGCCAATGGATCCAGCCATCCGGCGTGGGTGAATGGCGATTGATCGAGAGATAGCGGTCATAACGCGGCTCACGCACGGCATCGCGGCGGGCCAGGGGACGAAGCGTCCAGTTCGAGCGCCAGCGCGGAACGCCGCCTGTTTCAGTCCATTCGCCCCAGCCGCCATAACGGGGGGAATCGTCAACCTGCCAAACAGTCTGTGACCAGCGGCCCCGGCGCATGCGTTCCGGCACGTCCTGAACCGTCCACACGCCTTCGCCCTCATAAGCGAGATAGGTTTCCGGCTCATAGACCCAGTCTTGCCGCCAATGCTTGACGATCACCGGATTATCTTCATCGCCCAGGACGAGAATATGCTGCAGCACGATCGTTCGGCCGGTATCCTCGATAACACGGACATTTTCGAAGCCACCAGACATCTTGGGCGCGAGCGGCGTGTAATCGGAGCGCCAGCGCGTCGATTCCTGCATATCGAAGCCAACGCGGTAATTGCCCGCCATGCTGAGGATTATGGCCCGATCCGCCTCAAAGCTCGCTTGCTCCTCCTCGGTCGTTGCTTCGGCAACCGGTCGATCGGCAAGTGCCGGTGCCAGCGGTATCATCACACATAGTGCCGCACCGAGCAGCGCAGTTTTCATATTTCTCGTGGTCATTCTCATTCCCCTTTTCGTGGTCATATTGTGGTCAGAATCGCGCCGTTAGAGAGACGCGGAAATTGCGGCCGGGCTGGGTGTAAGCATCCGTATCTGGCGCGGTGGCGGACAGACCGTTCACATCACGCCACCAGGAATATTTCTCGTCGGTGATATTGAAGAGCCCGGCGCGCACCGTGAAATTCTCGGAGACGCGGTAGAAGGCCGTCATGTCGAACGTCGTGAAGGCGGCCGGGCGAAAACACTCGCTGGCACCGCAGGCGCCTTGCGAATCCCCCAGCGATTTACGCGCCGCGCTGGTCATGAAGACGCGCCCGCCGAACCGACCGTCAGGATCCCGGTATCCGGCACCCAGCACGATTTCGAGCGGATTGATCGTGTCGAGCGGAGTGCGCCCACCCGTTAAATCGATCGTAGTGCCGGTCGCATAGGCAACGCTCGCATCGAAGCTGAATCCGCTCGGGAAATTGAGCCCGACCCGGCCTTCCACACCCTCAATATCTACCTTGTTGAGATTGACGACCTGAAACACCCCGGGATCGCCAGGCGCAAAGGTTCCGCTAACAAGCTGCTGGCTGATGAAATCGTCATAACGACCGACAAAGCCCGTCAGTGAAGCCGAGACGATATCGTCATTGAAGCGGATACCGGCCTCGTAAGTCTCGCTGGTTTCGGGACGAAGATCGGGATTTGGCAGCGAAGTATATCCGAAGATCAGGTTTTCGAAGAACTGGTTGACCTGACTTGGCTCCGGCGCACGAAAGCCCTGAGCATAATTGGCGTACAGGCTAACCCCGCCTCCGATATTCCCGACAATGCCAATGCGCGGCGTAAGACGGGTTCCATTCTGCGCGGCAGCCGTAAAGGTTGGCAGCAAAGGATCGGCCTTGGGATTCAGATCGTAGAAATCGAAGCGCAAGGCCGGGAAGAGAGTGATTGGGCCGATTTCTATCTCATCACCGACAAAAGCCCCGCCCAAAGTGAAATCTGTTTCCGGGAAGGCTGCCGTCGGAAAAGATTCGCCAAAAGGAGGAACCACGCCATCCCGAACACCCACCTGATTGGTGAAGGAAACGTCACCGCCAAAAACCAAATTGTGCGAGAAAGGCCCCGTTTCGAAGCCGCTACGCAGCTCGATGTTGCCGCCCCAGACTCGGTTTTCGAACGTGTTCAGCCGTTCGCGATCAGCCGGATTGAAGGGCCCGCTGCGATCTTCGTCTGAGAATTGGCTGTTTTCGGCGTCCTGCCAGTAGAGCGCGACATGGGCGTAATCGATCGCTCCATTGCTGCCTTCACTAGCCTGATAGCGCCAGTCGAGGCTGACCCGCATCCGTTCGACCGTATCATCGGTTGCGAGGCGGTCGACAAAGGTGCCAGTAAAGGGCTGCGGCCCCCCTTCGCTGCTGAACACACGGCTTTCGATCCGGTTGTCCAAATATTCGCCGGTCAGCCGGATGCGATGCTCGGGATTGGGCGCAAAGACGATCTTGCCGAGCAGCGCGTTGGAACGTGTATCCTGCGGATTGGGTATTGTGCGCAAACTGCCGGTGCCGCCGACATCGCCTTGGTTTTCCAGCTCCTCACCATCACGCCGCGTATAGGCAACCAGCGCGGACCAGGCGCCCGAGCGGCCCGCCAAAATAGCCGTTTCGGAAAATTCGTCGCTGGCGCTGTCATAGGTTGCGCGCAGCATGCCCGTGATATCACGGCCGTCGCCCAGCAGGTCTTCGGGATCGCTGGTGATGAAGCTGACCGCGCCCGACAGCCCGTCTGACCCGTAAAGCGCCGAGGCTGGTCCGCGCAGGATTTCGACCGACTTCACCAACCCGATATCGGCATAATCGCCGCGTCCCGCCGCCTGTGCGCCGAACGCGAAGCCATTTGGCGCGCGAATGCCGTCAACCTGAATCAGCACCCGATTGCCGCCAATGCCGCGAATATTGATGTCGGCATTGCCATCCCGCCCGGTCGGCGAAAAGGCAGCCGAGAAGCGAGACGGCGCGCGGCGAACGCTTACGCCGGGCTCGAACCGAACCAGATCGCGAATATCAGTCGCCAGTTCATCGGCGATTTGCTCCGCATCGATAACCGTCACCGTTGCCGGGACTTCGCTGGTCAATGTGGGGAGCCGCGTCGCCGTGACCGTAATTGCCGGTTCTTCGGCGGCTGCCGTAGCGGCCTGAGCCGCCATAGCGGGAACGACAATGGCGATGGCTGCTGCCGAAAGACTGAAAACTGATTTCACTAATAACCCCCTGAGATAGTGCTTGCTAATGCGAGTGATTCGCAATCTTAATAAGAGAGACCTCCAAAAGGATCAAGCGGAAAAAGGAGAAGCGGCTGTCAGGGCTGGCGATCCGGCGCTGCTCCGCCTACATGCGCGCCATGGCTGCGCCCGTCCTCTCGTTCGAAAACCTTGGTCTAAACCAGGGAACCGGCTGGCTGTTTCGCGGTCTGGATCTGCATATCGGCGCGCGGGACAGGCTGGCGCTGATCGGCCGCAACGGGACGGGCAAGACGACGCTGTTCCGCCTGCTGGCCGAACAGATCGAAGCGGATGAGGGGCGGCGGACGATCCAGCCTGGCACCCGGGTTGTGCTGCTTGAGCAGGACCCTGATGTCGCCGGGCATGCCACGCTCAAGGACTGGGCACTGGCCGGGGATGATGCGCCGGAATTCTACGAACTGGAAGCAATCGCCGGGCAACTCGGCATCGATCTCGATACGCCAGCCGAAACAGCATCAGGCGGCGAACGACGGCGCGCCGCTATCTCGCGCGCGCTGGCCCAGAATCCGGATGTCCTGCTGCTCGATGAGCCGACCAACCATCTCGACCTGACGGCGATTGAATGGCTTGAAGATTGGCTCGGCCGGTTCAAAGGCGCGTTTATTGCGATCAGCCATGACCGGACATTTTTGAAGCGCCTGACCAAGGCGACGCTCTGGCTCGACCGGGGCGCGCTACGGCGCGCCGAAATCGGCTTTGGCGGCTATGATGCCTGGGTCGAAAAAATCTACGCCGAGGAAGCCAAGGCAGCGAGCCGGATGGATGCCAAGCTCAAGATCGAAAATCACTGGTTGCATCGCGGCGTAACCGCACGGCGCAAACGTAACCAGGGGCGGCTGACCAAATTATATGAGCTGCGCGAGCAACGCGCGCAGATGCTCGGCCCCACCGGTGTCGCGAAACTCGCCGTCGAGAGCGATGAGGTGAAGACCAAGAGCGTAATCGATGCGCGCCGGATTTCAAAGAGCTATGATGGCCGCACGATCATCGACGATTTCACGCTGCGCATTCAGCGCGGCGACCGGATCGGCATTGTCGGCGCGAACGGTGCGGGCAAAACAACCTTGCTGAAAATGCTGATCGGCGAGATCGAACCCGATGAGGGGCGGATCAAGCGCGCCAAGACGCTCGACAGTGTGATCATCGACCAGCAGCGCTCGCTGATGGCCCCGGAAAAGACGATCCGCGAAGTGCTGGCCGAGGGTAGCGACTGGATCGATGTGCGCGGCACGCCGAAACGGATCGAAGCATATTTGAAGGAATTCCTCTTCGATCCAGGTCTTTCCGAAGCAAAAATCGGCACCTTTTCTGGCGGCGAACGCTCGCGCCTGCTGTTCGCCCGGGAATTTGCAAAAACCTCCAACCTGCTGGTGCTCGATGAGCCGACCAACGATCTCGATCTTGAGACGTTGGATTTGCTGCAGGAGGTCATTGCCGATTATGAAGGCACGGTGCTGATCGTCAGCCATGACCGCGATTTCCTTGACCGCACTGTCACCGTAACGCTCGGGCTTGATGGGTCGGGCAAAGTCGATATCGTTGCCGGCGGCTATGAAGATTGGGAGAAACGGCGCAGTCCGAGCGCGGAGCCGCGCAAATCGCGCGGGAAATCCAAGGGCGCGCCATCATCCCCCTCACCCGCCGCAAAAACCGCCAAGCTCAGCTATAAGGATCAGCGCGATCTCGACCGGCTGCCCGGTGAGATTGATGCCATCGATGTTCAAATTGCAAAGTCCGAAGAGGCACTCGCTGATCCCGATCTCTACCAGAAAAATCCTGATCGCTTCCACGCGCTGACCAAGGAAATTGATGACGCTCGCGAGATCCGCGCGGCGCATGAGGAACGCTGGCTGGAAGTCGCCGAAATGGCGGAGGCTCTAGCTCAGGCATAGCGCATCGCTTCAACCCATATTGACCAGCCCGATTTCGGATGCGGAATGGAGGTCGATTGGGGAGCCCGGCAATAAATACTCGTCAAACCAGATATGCGGCAGAGGTTCCGCGTGACCAAGCCATTCCCTCACAGTCGGACGATCGAGCAGATCGCGTGACCATTTGAGTGTAGCCTTCCACTGCGTCATGTCTGGATCATGAGTGAGCAACCGCATTACCGTGGGCGTCAGCGCTATATCCGCCAACGACAACTCACCGAAAAGATAGGGGCCGCCGCTCTCTCCCAAAAGCTCTTCCAGATTGGAAAAGAGACGGCCGCACTCCGCCTGTTCATCTGCGGACAGCTTACGCTTGTACGGATAGAAGGCGCTTTCGAAGGAAAGCGCTGCGCAAATGCTCGACAAACCGGCATGCTGCCATGCCGATATGGACCGCGCACATGCTCGCTGTTCAATGTCGGAAGGCAGCAACCGGCCACCGCATAGGTCGTTGGAAAATTCCATGATCGCAAGCGAATCGAATATCACCCTTTTTCCGGTCATAAGAAAAGGGACTGTGGCGGAAGGAGAGAGCACGGAAATCCGCTCGAGATTCACAAATCGCTGGGGGCGGCGAATGTCGACGACTTCCTCATCAAACTCCACACCTGCTTCCCTGAGTGCGAGCCATGCTCGCATCGCCCAGCTTGAAGCATTTTTCGTACCCGAATAAAGTTTCGGTCTGGTCATTTCGATCCTTTCTCATGTCAATTTGCTATGTTTTTAATAGCGCGCTATGTTTTTTGAAGCAACAATAGTCCTTGTGCTACAGCCATGACGCGACTGGTTGCGTCGTGAGCAAGGGCAAGGAGAGACCGTTGACCGTTATTCCTGTCCCCGGCGAGCCGGTTCGTGGCTCACGATCTGGCGCGCCAATCATGGCCCTGTTCGATCTGCTCGGTCGCCGCTGGGCAATGGGTGTACTTTGGACGATTTGCGAAGGTGGCCCGGCTAAGTTCTGTGTCCTTCAGGAACGATGTGAAACGATATCACCTGCCGTCCTCAACCAACGCCTGAAGGAGCTACAGGTTGCGCAATTCGTGGAAAAATCGGAGCATGGCTATGCGGCGACGCCGCTCGGAAAACAGGTATATACCGATCTTTCTCCGCTCGGCGAAACGGCAAAGTTATGGGCGAGGATGCTCAGCCAAAGCCGCGCCTCAAATCGCAAATCCGGATGAGGGGAGTTGGCTAACGCAGAGAACGCCCGGCCCTGCCCGCCAGTTCCACCACATATTGCCAAGCCACGCGGCCAGAGCGCCCGCCGCGCCGATGGGCCCAGCCGATCGCATCGGCCTTTTCATAGGCAAGATCGAAATGCGCGGCATAGGCGGCGACCATCGCCAGATATTCGGCCTGGCTGGCGGCGTGAAAACCAAGGCTAAGCCCGAAGCGGTCGGACAAGGCTAGACTATCATCCAGCGCGTCGCGCGGGTTCACCGGATCATCCTGCTCGGCCATTGAGCGCGGCACGATATGGCGGCGGTTCGAGGTGATGTAGAGACGCATATTGGCGGGACGGGCTTCAGCCCCGCCTTCAAGAAGCGAGCGCAACGCGCGGGCGGCGGCTCCGTCACCATCAAACCCGATATCGTCGATAAAGAGGATAAAGGCCCGCTTAGCTGGCGCGAGCAATGCGAAGAGATCGGGCAGGCTGTCGAGCCGTTCGGGCGCGACTTCGACCAGCGCGAGATTCTCGCCTTCACCCTGCAGAGCCGCGACAGCGCTTTTTGCGAGCATCGATTTGCCCGATCCACGCGATCCCCAGAGGAGAATATCATGCGCCGCCGCGCCGCGCGCGAGCCTTTGGCTGTTTTCCAGCACAGCGTTCTTTTGCGCGTCGATACCGGTGAGCAGAGCGAGCGGCAGCGGCGTAAAATGCTGCGCCGCGTGGAGCCCCTCACTGCGCCAGACATAGGCAGAATCGGTCAGCGGATCGGCGGGCGTATCCGGCGGCGGCGCGATACGATCCAGCGCATCGGCGATCCGCGAAAGAGGGTCTTCGGTCATGGGTATCTTCTAGCCGCTAATAATACCCTGACGCCAGCATTGCTTAGCTCGCAGCGGCCCGCGCTTCGGCCAGTCGTTCCGCTATCTGCGCGTCATCGGGCGCAAGCGTTCGCGCTTTTTCCAACAGTTCGACCCCGCGCTCAATATCCGCGCCGCTATCGGCCAATATCCAGCCGTAAATCTCGCTGGTCGCAGCGTTCATCGGGAGTAACAGATAGGCGCGGCGGGCAAGCGCAGCGGCGCGTTCACTATCTCCCATTTCGTAATACGCCCAGGCCAGATTGGCGAGGATCGCGGCATCGCGGTCGCCAAGGCGAAGCCTGAGCTGTTCAAGGATGGCGGCGGCCTGCGGCCAGCGCCCGGCCTGCAGATTCAGCTGCGCGGAAATGAGCCCGGTTGAGATGTTGCGCGGGTTTTGCTGGCGAAACAGGGTCAGCACGCGCAGCGCTTCTTCAGGCTGGCCCGCCCGTTGCAGCGCATCGAACATGCCAAGCGCGGCGCGTTCGGAAAAGCGGATATTGGCCGCGCTAGCATAGGCAGCGGCGGCATCGCCATAACGGCCAACCGCGCCCAGCGCATCGCCGTAGATCAGGTGCGCATCGGGGGCCCCGATATTTTGATCGCGAAGCCGTTCGGCGCGTGCAAGCGCATCGCCGGTCCGGCCCAGCGCAAGATAAGCGCGGATCAGCTCGACCTCCGCCCGGGCACCGCCCTGCTGCCGTGCTTCTCGCTCGATCAGAGAAAGCACAGCGCTGTCTTCTGGCCGCGCACCAAGCGGCGTCAGCGCGCCGCGCGCCGGGCTGGCTGCGCGCGCCAGATATGGCGCAGCGCGCGTAAATTCACCTTCGCGTTCCCAAGCCCGGCCAACCAGCGTCAACACATAGCTGTCGGCATCGGGCCGATCGGCCAGCGGCGCCAGAGTGGCAATCGCGGCGGACATATCGCCCGCGTGGAATTTCGCCGATCCGAGCAGACGTATGGCAGCGCGGTTCGCGGGTTGGAATTCGAGCAACGTGTTGAGACGCCGAATCACCGCTTCATAATTGCCTTCCGCATGATCGATGCTGGCGTGCAACAGCAGCATCGCGGGCACACCATCAATCTGCCCATCGGTGAGCGCGGCAAGGCGGCGCGCCAGCGGGAAATTGCGCGCGCGCGCGGCAAGCACCGCCTGAAGATATAGAGCCTGCGGATTACCAGCATCGAGTGCCAGTACGCGGCGCGTTGTTTCCAGCATCTCGGCCATCCGCCCAATCTCACCCAGCGTAGCGGCCAGCTCCAACAGCGCATCCACATTGTCTTCATCCACGGCGATGGCCCGGTCGAACCAGGCGACGCTCGCCACCAACCCATATTGATCGCGCACCATGCGTCCTTTGATGAGCAGCGCGTCGACATCATTCGGATTGATGGCCAGCGCTTCATCCACCGCATCAATCGCGCCAGCCTGTTCACCAGTGGTAAGGCGGAACCGGGCGATGTCGATCCACAGATCGGCGCTTTCGGGATTGTCTTCGATGGCCATATTGAAGGCTTCGGCAGCGGCGGCTGTATCACCCTGATCCTGAAACGCACGGCCGCGCACGCGGGCCGCGTCGGCGAAAAATTCAGGCGCAATCGCAACATTTTCCGTTTCGGCAAGGGCATCCTCAACATCACCTGAAAGGAGTAAGGCTTCGGCCATCAGATGGCGGGTCCGCTCTTCAGGAATCCCAGTACCCCGAGCCCGTTCGACAGTGCGCCGCGCCGCGACACCATCGCCCAGGGCCAGCTGCGTACGGGCTAGTATCCGCCACGCCGCTTCGTCGCCCGGCGCATGAGCAACCGCGTTCATTGCCTCGACCCGCGCCGCGCGCAGATCACCGCTGGCTTCATACTGCTGCGCCCGCACGAATGCGCCCGCCGGATCGTTACCGCGCATAAGCAAAAGCGCGCCGACCAACAGCACGAGGAGCACGCCGCCGCCAAACGCCAACAGCTTGCCTACCGGTATCGGCTTGCGAGCGGGACGTGGTGACCGTTTTTTGCGCCGCCGGCTCACGGGCTCAGATCATATTGTTTGAGAAGATCGTAAAGGGTCGGGCGGCTGATCCCGAGCAGCTTGGCGGCCTGAGAGATGTTATTTTCCGAGCGAGAAAGAGCGAGACGGATCGCCTTGCGATCAGCAATTTCGCGCGCAGCCTTGAGGTTCAGCGGTTCGTTATCCTCACCGTCGTCAAAATCGAGATCGGCCGCGCTTACCAGCTTGCCATCAGCCATGATCGCCGCGCGCTTTACCCTGTTTTCCAATTCGCGGACATTGCCGGGCCAAGGCCAGGATTCGATCGCGTCCAGCCCATCGGGCGCAAACCCATTAACCGGAGACTGCATCTCGGCCGCATATCGGCGCAGGAAATGTCTGGCGAGAAGCGTTGCATCGCCGGGCCGCTCAGCAAGAGACGGGATCGTGACGACAATTTCGGCAAGGCGATAATAAAGGTCATCGCGGAAGGTCTTGGCGGCGATCATCGCATCGAGATCCTGATGCGTTGCGCAGACGATACGAACATCAACCGGGATTGTCTTGCGGCCGCCAATCCGTTCGACGACGCGCTCCTGCAGGAACCGCAGCAATTTTACCTGCAAGGGAAGCGGAATATCTCCAACTTCATCAAGGAATAAGGTGCCGCCCTCGGCCAGTTCGATCTTGCCCTCGGTGGTTTTTACCGCGCCGGTAAAGGCCCCTTTTTCATAGCCAAAAAGCTCAGCCTCAAGCAGATTTTCGGGGATCGCAGCACAGTTGATCGCAACGAAAGGCTTATCCTTGCGCGGGCTTTCATCATGCACGCCGCGGGCGAGCAATTCCTTACCCGTGCCGCTGGCACCCAGCAGCATCACCGAGACATCGGCCGAAGCGACGCGTTCAATCGTGCGCGCAACCCTCAGCATTTCAGGCGCTGCCGTGATCATCCCGCCAAGCACCGTCTGGTCGGCACCGGTCGCACTCGCCAGCCGTTCATTCTCGCGCTCAATGGCGTGGAACTGAAATGCGCGTGAGACGATCAGGCCCAGCTCATCAATATCAACCGGCTTCTGATAGAAATCATAGGCTCCGCTCGAAATGGCGCGCAACGCGCTTTCGCGGGCACCGTGCCCCGAGGCGATAATGATCTTGGTGTCGGGCTTCAGGCTGCGGATCGCTTCGAGCGTGGCAAAGCCCTCGCTCGTCCCGTCGGGATCGGGCGGCAGGCCAAGATCGAGCGTAACAACCGCAGGTTCATATTGGCGCAGCAGAGCGATCGCACTGTCGCGATCCCCCGCAATCTGCACCTCATAATCCTCATAGGCCCAGCGGAGCTGGCGCTGCAGCCCTTCATCATCTTCGACGATCAAGAGCACGGGTTTCTTGTCAGCCACTATGCGCTCCTTCTGTCTGAATCTATGTTGGTATCGGCATCCACTGCGGGATTTGCGGCAGGCAGAATTACAGTGAAACGGGTGCCCTCACCTTCCCGGCTATCGACTTCGACGCGCCCGCCCATCTCCGCGACAAGCGAGCGGGCTTCGAACGCACCAATCCCAAAGCCGCCAGCCTTGGACGAGCTGAACGGCCGGAACAGTTTCTCACGGACGAACGCCTCATCCATTCCAACGCCGCTATCCTCGATCGCAATCCACACATCATCTTCATTCCCATCGATCGCCAAACAAACGGGCGCGTCGGGCGCGCTGGCGTCGATCGCATTTTGAACGAGATGAGTCAGCGCGGTTTCAAGTCGGATCGGGTCGACCATCGCATGGCATTCCTGCCCTGCTGCGATCCGAATGGCGTGGGCGTCACCTTTTTGCGCGGCCAGCTGTTCTGCCATTTTGCGCAGGCCTGTCGGGCGCGGCGCCTCATTACGCCCCTTCTCCTTGGGCGCAAGGCGCGTGAGCAGATCATTCATCTTGCCTACCGAATCCTGCAAGGTCGCGATCATGTCAGCGCGAAATTCGGGATTGTCGGCATGGCGCTCAGCATTGCGAGCGACCAGGCTGAGTTGGCTCACCAGATTCTTGATGTCATGCAGGATGAAGGCGAAACGCCGGTTGAATTCATCGAAGCGCCGCGCCTCGGCCAGCGCATCCTGGCTGCTCGCTTCGGCGAGATAGCTTGCCACTTGCCGGCCAGCGATGCGCAGAAGATCGAGATCCTCCCAATCCAGCGTCCGGTCAATGCGGGGGCGCTTGAGCAATACCGCACCAGTAAGCTGATCCCGATGAATAAGCGGCACGAGCGCCCAAGCATCGGTTTCGGCAATCATCCAGCTTGGAATAAAGGTCGCGATTTCATCAAGATTGCCGTGATCGCCGCGGCGCAGCGGATCAAGCTCAACAATATGACCGCTCGTCTCCAGCCAATCGCCCAGCGCAGTGTTATCGGTCGCACAGACGGCGCCGAGACCATCCCAGTTCCACCGCGTGCCGGGCTGCAAGATACTGTCGCTGCAAACCAGCAGCAGGCCGCCTTCGGCCTCGGTAATATCCGCCAGCGCCTGCACAACCCGCCCATCAAGCGGATCGGTATCAGTGCCGGGCTGGGCGAGCGTATGATTAAAGCGAATCCATTCGGCGCGATAATCGTAGCGATGTTCGAACAGATGCTTGGCCATTTTGACGCGCAGCCATCCGCGCACCCGTTTTGAGGGCAAAAGGACGATGGCCCCAACCGACAGCAGGAAGACAAGGGCTACCTGCACCAGTGCGGCGCTGCTCCCGGCGAATATGTCGATCAGTTCGCTCGCAAAGAACATCATCAGGAAATAGCCGGCAATCGCCAGCAAGGAGAGCGAACGGAAGGTGACCTTCCTCGATAGCTTTACCTTGAGCTCGACATTACGGCGCAGCGCAAAGAGAAACGTCGGCACGAGGCAGATCATCAGCACGCCGCGCAAGGCGAGCAACTCAAACGGCACGCGGCCCGTGAGCCAAGCAAAGGTATAGAGGTTGAGATCATAGGCCCACATCGCCGTGATCCCGATCATCGTCGGGCGGATCCCCCAGCGCGTTTCTGGCGCGGCAACTGTGTAGAGCGCATGGACCAGCAACAGCGCGCCAATTGCAAAGCACAAGTTCAGCATCAGCATCGAAGCGCGAGCTATTGCGTTGAGTTCTTCGCCTTCCGGCAGCAAGCTCCATGCACCGTCGATCATAACCTGAAGCACGATCAGCAAGAAAAGTGCGACATAAATCAGCCCGACAAATGGCCGGCGTTCATCCCCAAGGCCGTGCTTGAGCAGCACGAACATAAAGGTCAAAAATCCCAGATTTCTTGCTGTTTCACCTAGCCTGGCCAAAACCGAACCCGGGTCTGTCACCGCCGCCAGCGCGGCCCAGACCGCGGTCACCAGGAAAGCAATACCCAGGATCGCCATCGCTGCGCGGCGCTCGTGACGCGCGAACTGCCACAGAGCGAGCAGCCCGAACAGGACCGCCGCGATCGCGTAGCTCCACGTACCGATAAGCGCAATCATCTTAGCGTGCGCCTTCTGGCCAGATAACGACGCGCACGGTCTGCAGCAAAATCAGTAGATCGAGAAACGGCGTGTAGTTCTTGGCATAATAGAGATCATATTCCAGCTTATGCCGAGCGTCTTCCAAGCTTGCGCCATAAGGATAATTGACCTGCGCCCAGCCGGTGATCCCCGGCTTCACCATATGGCGTTCCGCATAATAGGGCATCTTGGTCGCCAGATCGTCGACAAATTGTTTGCGCTCCGGCCTTGGCCCAACAAAGCTCATCTCGCCTTTCAAGACAGTCCAGGCTTGCGGCAGTTCATCGACCCGGATCTTACGGATCAACTTGCCGATGCGGGTGATGCGCGGATCATTCTCCTGTGCCCAAATCGCTTCGCCATCCTTTTCGGCATCTTCACGCATGGAGCGCAGTTTGATGAGTTCAAACTCTTGTCCATATCGACCGACGCGTTTCTGCTTGAAGAAGGCAGGGCCGCGGCTCTCCAGTTTGATGGCCGCCGCGAAAATCAGGATGAAAGGTGCAGTGAGCACAAGGAGGAGCGCACTGGCCAGAATATCGAACAATCGCTTCAACCCGCTCGAAAGTCGCCGTCCGCTCGAAAAACCATCGGAAAAAATGAGCCAGCTCGGATTGACGCTATCAAGATCAACGCGGCCCGTTTCACGCTCAAGAAAGGTCGAGAGATCGTTGACATGAACCCCGGTCGTTTTGATGCGCAGCAGATCGTCCAGAGGAAGCGAATTGCGCCGCTCCTCAAGCGCAAGCACGACCTCACTCGCATTCAGCAGCACAACATGATCGGCCAGATTGTATATCGCATCTCGGTTGATGGACTCGCGGATCTCCTGATGCCCGTCATTCATCGCGATATAGCCAACCACGACAAAGCCGGAGCCGGAATCCTTGGCCAGTTCCTTAACCCGCTGCGCTTTGCCGCCAGCACCCAGCACAACGACGCGGCGTTTGAATGCCGCCCCGCCAAGCGTCTTGCCGAGCAAAATTCGCATCCCGAAAAGCAACACCGTCGCGATGATCATCGAATAGAAAAGATTGGACCGCCACAGCGAGAGATCGGGCACGAGGAAGAAGACTGCCGACAGGCAGATAATGCCAATAGAAACAGCGACGAGCAGCCGGGCCAGCGCAAAGCGCAGCGAATTGAGCGCCTCTACCCCATAAACGCCCACCGCAATCATCGCGACTTCAAGTGCCACTGCAAAAGCGAGCAGCTGCGGTATCCTGTCCGTCATCGGTTCGGGAATGCTGCCAATCTGGCTCAGCCGGTACACCCAGCCAAGCTCTGCCGAGACGAGCAGCAGGATAAAATCCATAATACCGAGCAGCAGAACCGCATTCGGCACATAATGTTTAAACAATCTGATCACGCGTGAAACGCCCGTTATTGCTTCATGTGAAGACTGTCTTAGCCGCAAATCGTAAAGAAATCCGACACAAGGGGCGCTGTCGGGATGTTTTACGGCGCGGCCAACTGAGCAACTCGGAGCCGCGTATTTTTAATATTATAATTCAGTTGCTTATGGCGCTTTAAAGGATCACCAATTTTCCTTGAACGGTCGCAGATCGAGCTCATGCGTCCAGGCTGACCGCGGCTGCGCATGAATTTGCCAGAAATTTTCGGCAATCGCATCGGGTTTCAGCGCGCCATCCTCACCGAGCTGATCGAGATAGCCGGGGAAGCGGCCGCGCACCATTTCCCCATCGATCACGCCGTCGACGACAATATGGCCGACATGCACGCCTTGCGGGCCATATTCGCGCGCCAGCGACTGGGCGAGCATACGAAGCCCGGCCTTGGCGGCGGCGAAATGGGCGAAATTGGGCTTGCCGCGCATGGACGCCGATGCGCCGGTAAAAAGCATTGAGCCATAGCCTTGCCCGGCAAGGATCGGCATCGCAGCCTTCGCCGCCAGCATCCCGCTCAGACAACAAACCCGCCAGAACTGCTCGAATTGTTCAGGCGTTAGTTCTGCAAAGGGGATGATCCCGTTGTTCCCGACATTGAAGACCACAGCATCAATCGGACCACGCTGGCCCATTTCGGTAAGCAGCGCGCTGACTTGGGCTTCATCGGTAGCATCGGCGACCCGTGCCTCAGCGCTGCCGCCATCGGCCGTGATTGCGGCCGCCACGGCATCAAGTTTCTCCTGAGTCCGGCCCGTTACGACAATGTGCAGTCCCTCTTTGGCAAAGCGGCGCGCGATGGCAGCGCCCAAACCTTGTTGCGCACCAACGCCCATAATTATCGCCGAATTCGCCATAAATGCTCCCTTGTTACTCCGCCTTGGCCAATACGCGCCGCGGATGCATGCCGTCGACATAGCCCATAAAGGGCGGGTGGATGGAATATCCGGCAAGCTCCTGCGCGCGCTGCGGCAGTGCTGCCGCCTGCTCATTCGTGAGGGTCATCGCCATATTCTCCAGCTGGCGCGCCCAGCCCGGGCAATATTGCGGCGTGATGATGAGGCGCGGTGCATCAGATCGGTTTGACCCCCCGCGATGCCAGAGCGTGCCCTTGGTGACCATCAGCGAACCCGAAGGCATGACAGCTTTGATCGCATCGCCGCGCGCAGCCGGATCGTCGTCGACACCGCGAATCTGCGTGTTGGCGAAATCCCGGGCTGTGTTCGCACCCGCGATGGTGTTTTCTTCCCACAAATGGCTGCCCGGCAGAAGCTCGGTCGCGCCATTGTCCTCAGTCATCGGATCGATCGCCCAGAAAGTGCTAACGCCCCATGATCCGCGCGGCCGATCAACTCGCAGATGATTGTCGTCATAATGCCAGGGCTGAACCGTCTCGCCCGGCTGAAGGTTTATCGCGAGACAGGCGGAGAGCAGACAGCTGCGCCCTAGATCCGCTTCGGCAAAAGCCAGCGCCAGCGGGTGGATCACCAGATCGGCGAAGATCGGTGATTTGGCGAGCATCGCATAGACGCGGTTGGACTTGAGGCCTTCAAAATCATTGCGGCCCACAACATTCGCGCCGAGATGGGGCGCGAGCGCCTCGCGGAGTGTCTCTACCTGCTCCGGCTCCAGCACATTCTCGAAAATAATATAGCCAGTTTCGTCAAATTCAGCCCGGCAATCCGCGAAGGAACGGCCGCCAAGCCAGTGGCTGATATCCTGTTCGCTGACGCCTTCTCCGCCCGGCGCCATATCAGGTTGCAGCCGGAGCGGTATTTTCGCGCACGGCCCTGCGCAGCATCGCCGGATAGCCTTTGCTCAAGGGCTTGAAGCCATCAAAATAGCCGCGCTGCCTCAACATCCTGTGTAGCCGGGGCAGGTTATAGGGCGGAACGGCCGGCAAGAGATGATGCTCACAATGATAGTTGACGAAATTGGGTGCGAGCACGAGCCGCTCAAGCGGATTGGCTAGTGTTGTATGGGTGTTCTCGCGCGGATCGAGGCTCAACCTGTTGGTCGCGACGCCATGTTCGCCGACATTTCTGATCCGCGTAATCGCAGGATAGAGAAACAGTTCAGCAGCCCACCACATTGCATAGGCCCAGGGCGCGCCGACGGCGAACAGCATCCCGAACAGCGCGATATGGAAGGTCAGCCAGGGCAGATGCTTGGGCAGGCGGAAATTCTTGATCTTGCGCCACGTGTCGCGAATGCCGGTGCGACCAGTCAGATCGCGCATCATCTTCCGGCGAAAACTCGCCCGAGGGACGGGGTAATTGCGAACCAGCCCAATATCGGGATCTTTTTCCGTTCCGGCATATTGGTGATGTTTGAGATGATAGGACCTATACCCATAATGCGAGACGTTAAGCGCCGCATTGGTGAACCAGTGGCCGACAATTTCATTCGCCCGGCGGCTCGCGAAAAACGCATGATGCGCACAATCATGGCCGATCACCACAAGACCGAGCACCCGTCCGGCAATAAGAACCGTGCCCAGCATAATCGTCAGCGGGTTGGGCCAGATGATGGCCATCGCAAACGCGCCCGCCAGTATCACAAAATTGCCAACCAGGATCGCCATTGCTTTGGCGTTGGACGGCCTGAGCAATAGGCGCAGCTCATCTTTGCTGATCGCATCGGACAGGCTGACAGGATTGAGCAATGCCGACTCCTTACGTTTACGTAAGCTCGACTTATAAACCAAAAATGGCCTAGCCGCAAAAAACGCAAGCCAAGGCGATAGAAAATGACCGACCCGATCATCACCCCTGTTATCCTGACCGGCGGCAGCGGTACGCGCCTTTGGCCAATGTCCCGCAGCGCGCGTCCCAAGCAATTTTTGAAGCTGACGGGCGACACGACTTTGCTTGAACAAACAATTGCCCGGGTGACAGGCACAGGCTTCAGCGAACCTCTTCTCGTCGGCGGCGCGGCGCAGGAAGATGTTCTGCAGCTGTTGGCGGGCAGCGATGCGGCCATCATTCTTGAGCCCGAAGCCCGCAACACGGCGCCGGCCATCGCGCTGGCCGCGCTCGTACTGCCGCCCGACACACCCATGCTCGTTATGCCGAGCGACCATGTAATCGCCGATGTCGCCGCCTTCGAAGCAGCGGTAACTCAGGCTGCTGCACTGGCTGCTCAAGGCTGGCTCGTGACATTCGGGATCACGCCGACCGGGCCAGAAACCGGCTATGGCTATATTCAGCAGGGCGAAGCGCTCGATGCTGGAGGTTTTCGCGCCGCCCGCTTTGTCGAAAAGCCAGACCGGGAAACGGCTCAGGGCTTTCTGAGTGACGGCGGCTATCATTGGAATGGCGGCATTTTCCTGTTCACGGCTGGCCGCTATCTCGAAGAGCTTGAAAATCACGCGCCTGAAATAGTTGCAGCGGCACGCGCGGCCTTTGATGCCGGGCATCGCGACGGCGCTGTCCATCGGCCGGAAGCATCTGCCTTTGCAGATGCGCCCTCCACGTCCATCGATTATGCGGTGATGGAAAAGGCCCAGCAGGTCGCCGTCGTGCCGGTTTCGATGGGCTGGTCCGATGTCGGCAGCTGGGATGCGCTGCACGAGATTACAGCAAAGGATGAAGGCGGCAATGCGCTGTCTGGCGATGTACTGGCGATCGACACGGCGAACAATCTGATCCGCTCGGACGGCCCGAAGGTCACGGCCATCGGGGTCGAAGATCTGATTATTGTGGCAACCAAGGATGCCGTGCTCGTCATGCCGCGCGGTGAGAGCCAGCGGGTGAAAGAGATTGTCGACCGGCTCAAGGCTGAGGGCAGCGATAAGCTTTAGCCTGTCAGAATTTCCTAATCCCCGGCAAATGCAAACGGCGTGATCGCCCGTTCGCGTTCGTTGATGAGCAAGGCTCGGCCGATTGGCGGGGCGCTCCTTTGCGGGCAATCGGCGCGGGTGCACTGGCGGCAACCAAGGCCGATCGGTGCAGTATCACCGCCGACAAGATCGAAACCACGCGCATCGATAAGCGGCGCGGCATGCTTTGCGGCAAGGCCCAGACCAATGGCAAATTCGGCCCGAATACCGCTCGGCGCACGGCTAACCGGATGCACCATTCGCGATATTGTGAACCAGCGGCTGCCATCCTCCAGCTCGACAAGCTGACGCGTAAATTCGCCGGGCCGATCAAATGCGCGGTGGATATGCCAGAGCGGACAGAAGCTGGCAGACTCGACAAGCGATGACCCGCTGGCACCGGCATAGCGTTTGGAAACCGTTCCCGTCCGGTCGATCCGCAGCATGAAAAAGGGCAGGCCGCGTTCGCCCACGCGTTGCAAGGTCGTCAGCCGGTGGGCGACTTGCTCAAACCCCGCCCCGAAGCGGCGCTGCAGCAGCTCGAAATCATATCCACTGCCTTCGCAAGCCCGAAGGAACCGCCGATACGGCATCATCAGGGCCGCAGAAAAATAGCCCGACAGATGCCGGTGATAGAAGCGCGCCTGAACGGGATCGAGGAATTCCGCACCGGCCACCAACGCCTCAATCTCCGCCTTGGCTTCAATCTGGGCAAGCTGAAACCCGGCCTGAAAGGTGCGCGAGGCCTGATCGAGCATTTCAGAAAGCTGCAATTGCCGCGCATGAAGATCAAGCCGCCGAAGCCGGTCGGGCATCACGTCGGCCGGCAAGATGCGGATCGTCAGCTGATGCTTGCTGCGCAGCCGCTCGGCAATCGCCCCGTACAGATCGCCCGCGCCAAGCCGGAGCTCATCAGCCAGCGCCTCTGCCTGGCTATCGAGATCGGCATAATGGTTCTTCCATCGCTCAATTTCCCGGCGCACGGGGATCACGGGATCGCCGGCGTCGGGACTGGCTTCACCGCCGCCCTGCGTCATCCGATCAAAGGCGCGGGCAAAGGCTTCCGCACCGCCAGGCGAAGCCGCCAGCCATTCGTGCAGCTCGTTACGATCAACATCCAGATCCGCGAACAGAGGGTCGGCGAGACGCCGCCGTAACCCGTCTTCGCCGCCGCCCGGCTCGTCATCGGAAAGGCTGCGCGTGTCGAAATCAAATCGGTCGGCCAGCCTGAGCAGCAAGGTCGCAGAAAGCGGCCGCTGATTGCGTTCGATCAGGTTCAGATAGCTGGGAGAGATATCGAGCATCTCCGCCATCGCCGCCTGGGTCAGCCCAGCCTGACGACGCAGCCGTTTTATCCGATGTCCGGCGAAAAGTTTTGCATCAGCCATGGCTCGTCCGTCACTCCAATATCCGTTGCCCGTATGGGCGGGATACTACTTCCATCCGGCCAGCGAGCGAGCTTGTCAATATATTTACAAGATGACAGAATTTTTCGCACGAAAACCGACGATCGCACCCGATTGTTCCCGGTGCAGCATAGGCGGCATGCACCAAACGGGATACACAGTCTCTGAAGTAGGTCGCTGAACGATTTCTCATCATTTCTCGCAATATGTAAATGATTGACTGCAGAAGCGACTTGCACCGAATTTGATCAGGCCAGGTTTTCGGCCAGAAAAACGAGCTTACTGGTGGGGGCGGGTGCCCCCATCCTTTTTATTCCATCCTTGGGAGAGGATGCCTTCCCCAAGATTACCGAGCTTTTCCTGGGGAGGAGAAGAAACGCCCGTCCGGTGAAAACCGGGCGGGCGTTTTCTCGTATTCACACCAGTCCGGACGGACCGGTCAGGCGCGGAGAGCCCGGCTATGGCCCTCATCTCGACCGCGACAATGACGGGATCGGCTGCGAGCCCAATCGCGGTCGTTAGACGAAATCCCGCACCAGCTCAGCGCGTATTT
>Ga0209344_10002176_pt1 | contig 22713 bp, 24 predicted proteins | sample Cruoilmetagenom6_FD_187293 | JGI IMG/M metagenome (GOLD analysis project Ga0209344, IMG submission 187293) | Oil polluted marine microbial communities from Coal Oil Point, Santa Barbara, California, USA - Santa Barbara Oil Seep Sample 6 (SPAdes)... | ecosystem: Environmental > Aquatic > Marine... | reverse complement strand
ATGGCATCGCTCTGATCCCGATAGGTCAGACGGATATCAAGCAGGGCGTCGCCGTCGGCAAGGGTCAGCGTCGCGTCTGTTTCTGTGATCAACGCGGTGTCGCCTGTGCTCAGTCGCGCCGCGTTGATCATCGGACTGCCTGAAAGCACATGAAACGCGAGGATACCCTGCATGGGCCGCCGGGCGATTTGGTCAAGCGGCCCTCGGTGCGTGATCACGTCCCCTTCGCACAGGGTCGGATCAAACATCAGGTTCAGGTCGGTCAACGGGCCGTCTTGCAGGCGCGAATGAACCTTGAGAGCGCCCTCAAAGCGCACCGGCTCCCAGAGGTTTGCCTCCAGCGAGGTGCTCGTGGTGTCGAGCGTCATCGCGCCGCCCGACACCACGGTCAGCACCCGCATCATGCCGGAGAAATCCGAAAACGCACCGTCCTGCGCCACATCTGCGCGGCTGATCGTCCAGACCACGTGATCGCGGCGCATCCCCTTGGCGATGCTACGGGTGGTGCCGCCACCGTTTTTCCAAGGAACGTCGATCAGGGCGCTCAAGCGCAAAATCCGCATCGGATGACCTCCTCTTCTTTTTTGAAACAGACTGCTTGACCCAACCCTGCCTGCGCTTTAATTGACACGCTAAATAGAGATAAGTCTATACATAAAATTCCAAGGAGATCCCCCATGATGAGAACCCGCGCCGCCGTCGCCGTAAAAGCAGGTAAACCGCTTGAAATCATGGAGGTCAATCTTGAGGGCCCAAAGCGCGGCGAGGTCCTGGTTGAGATCAAGGCCACCGGGCTGTGCCATACAGATGAATTCACCCGCTCTGGCGACGACCCCGAAGGGATTTTCCCCGCGATCCTTGGCCATGAAGGCGCGGGCATTGTGTTGGAGGTGGGCGAGGGCGTCACGACTCTGGAGCCGGGCGATCATGTGATCCCGCTCTATACGCCCGAGTGCCGTGAATGCGACTATTGCCTGAGCGGGAAAACCAACCTGTGCCAAGCGATCCGCGTCACCCAAGGGCGCGGACAATTGCCCGATGGCACGACCCGGTTTTCCATGTTGGATGGCACGCCGATCCACCATTACATGGGCTGTTCGACCTTTGCCAACCACACGGTTGTGCCGGAAATTGCGCTGGCCAAAGTGCGCAAGGACGCGCCGTTTGACAAGATTTGCTACATCGGTTGCGGCGTGACCACCGGCATTGGTGCGGTGATCAACACGGCCAAGGTCGAGATCGGCGCGCGTTGCGTGGTGTTTGGTCTGGGGGGCATTGGGCTCAACGTGATCCAGGGGCTGCGCCTGGCGGGTGCGGATCAGATCGTGGGTGTTGATCTGAACGACGACAAAGAGGAAACGGGCAAGTATTTCGGGATGACCGATTTCGTGAATCCCTCCAAGATCGACGGCGATCTGGTGGCGCATCTAGTTGAGCTGACCGGCGGTGGTGCGGATTATACCTTTGACGCCACGGGCAACACCAAGGTCATGCGTGCCGCGCTTGAGGCCGCCCATAAGGGGTGGGGCGAAAGCATCATCATTGGTGTGGCCGCAGCGGGGGCCGAAATTTCAACCCGTCCGTTCCAATTGGTCACAGGGCGTGTTTGGCGCGGCACGGCGTTTGGCGGGGCCAAGGGCCGCACAGACGTGCCCAAGATCGTAGATTGGTACATGAGCGGTAAGATCGAGATTGACCCGATGATCACGCACAAGTTGACGCTTGATCAGATCAACGAAGGGTTCGAACTGATGCATCAAGGCAAATCCATCCGCGCCGTGGTGGAATTCTGATCATCAGACTGCCTGCGTGCTGAGGGAAGATTTCATGAAATATATCGTCGTTGTCGGAGCGGGGCAGGCGGCAAGCGCTTTGGCGTTCAAATTGCGGGCCCTCAAGTATACCGGGGCGATTACCCTGATCGGCGACGAGCCTGACCTGCCGTATCAGCGCCCCCCCTTGTCCAAGGCCTATCTGTTGGGGGATATGACGCGGGAGCGCCTGTTTTTGCGGCCGCAATCGGCCTATGATGATGCCAATATCACCGTGCGTATGGGGGGGGCCGTAACGGCCGTTGACCCCGGTGCGCGCCGTGTGACGGTCGGGGGTGAGCAGGTGGATTACGACGCGCTGGTCCTTACAACAGGCTCAAGCCCGATCCGATTGCCTGCGCAGATTGGCGGCGATCTAAAGGGTGTTTATTGTGTCCGCACACTTGGCGATATTGATGCGATGGCGCCACATTTTACGGCGGGAAAACGTGCCTTGATTGTGGGCGGCGGGTATATCGGGTTGGAAGCGGCCGCCGTTGCTGCAAAGCTGGGATTGAATGTCACCGTTGTTGAAATGGCCGAGCGTATCTTGCAACGTGTCGCGGCGCCACAAACAGCGGATTACTTTCGTGCGCTTCACCAAAGCCACGGTGTGAATATCCTTGAGGGAGTCGGGCTTGCGCAACTGATGGGAGACACCGAGGTAACGCAAGCTGTCTTGAGTGACGGGCAAACGCTGGATGTGGATTTTGTCATTACAGGCATTGGAATTCGTCCCAACACCGCACTGGCCCAATCTGCCGGGCTGACCATCGACAACGGAATCAGCACCGACGCGTTTGGCAAAACCTCCGTGGCGGATATCTGGGCCGCGGGCGATTGTGCGTCTTTCCCGCTGGGTGAGGCGCGCATTCGTCTTGAAAGCGTGCCAAACGCCATTGATCAGGCCGAAGCGGTTGCTGCGAATATCATGGGGGCCAATGCGCCCTATGTCGCCAAGCCGTGGTTTTGGTCTGATCAGTATGATGTGAAGTTGCAGATTGCCGGGTTGAACACGGGCTATGACGCGGTTGTCACCCGTTCAGGCGACAAACCCGGCGCTGTGTCGCATTGGTATTATCGGGGTGCAAACCTGCTGGCGGTGGATGCGATGAATGCACCGCGTGAGTTCATGGTTGGCAAGCGCCTGATTGAGGCGGGGAATTCCCCTGCTCCAGATCTGATTGCCTCGCCGGATACCGCGCTGAAATCACTCTTGTAAAGAAAATCGCGCGCCCGTTGGTTGAGCGCGCGATGTCTTTTTATTCGGCTGCAATGGGCGTGTCTTTCGCGCCAAGCATCCCTTCCATATATTTCAGGAAGTCCCAGATCGTGCCTTCCAGATCGTCGGGCGCCAATGGACCACCCCCGAAATAACGTGTGTTTTGGGCCGCCTGTAGAGTTTCCAGCTTTTCCTTGTCTTCTGCGTTGAATGCTTTGCACAGATCGACATAGGCCACGACCTCGGGGTCGAGCGGGTCTGTTTTCAGGCCACATACACCCCAGCGGATCGAAACCTTATCCACGCCGTTCGGACGCAAACAAAGGAATAGCGTATAGTTCGCGGCCACAGCCACCACAAAGCTGGGGAAGATGTTGAACAACACGCTGTTGCGTTGCTCGTCCTCGGTCATGTCGTCATGAAACGGGCCGCGCGGTGGAAATTCGGGGTCGTAATAGGATCGATAGGCCGTCCAACGATCTTCGCCGGGGACTTTGCGGCACAGCTGCGTTGGGGTCATCGGCTGGAGCGTTTTCGGGTGGGTTGCAAACAGGTGATACCCTTCCATGAAATTCTCGGTCAGGTTTTTCCAATTCGTACCCCAAACAGCGTCTTCCTTGAAAAGCAGGTTGCGCAGCTCGTGGTGGTAATTGTGCAAAATACCGTCCAGTGACGCCAATTGTGGGGCCAATGGCTTTGCCGTGCCATCCAGATTTACAAAAATGAAGTTGTTCCAGATCTCTGTTGCGAGCTTTGGCAGGCTGCATTTTGCCGCATCAAATGCCTTTGCCTTCTTCATCAAAGGTGCCGTTTTCAGAGCACCATCGCGCGCGTACGTCCATGCGTGATATGGGCATACAAAACTACGGCGGTTGCCGCTGTCTTCGTTTACGACAAGGTTTCCGCGGTGACGACAAACATTGGATAGAACGTTGATCGTACCTTCATCGTCGCGCGCGATCAGAAGCTGCTCTCCCAACAGTTCAGTCGTGTAAAAATCGCCCGGGTTGGCGACCTCTCCGACATGGCCGATGCAGACCCATTCGCGGCGGAAAATTTGTTCCTTCTCAAGCTCCATGAATGCCTCGGACGTATAGAAATGCGACGGCATGCTATAGGCTTCGTCTTTTGATTTTGAGGTGAGATCGGTCAGGTGCTGACGTAGCCCTTGGGCGTCACGTGTCTTTGTGGTTGGCATTTCTTGCTCCGGATTTGAGGGATTCGGGAAACTGTGATCACAGATGGGTACCACACTCAGGAAACACCAGCAAAGGAAAATGTAAGTCCGGAAGTCATAAATCAGATGAAAGACGGACGGTGCCGTTTGCAGTGCGCGGATTTTGAGCCGTTTGCGCCATGCGGACGACTGGTCACGGGGCTGGTTGCCTTTTTTGCCGGCGCACCAGCGCCGGGTTTAGTATCCACGCCCTGGAGCAAACCCTCCGACTTCCAGTCGGACCCGCTTCAGCGTGAAAGAATCATGCAATATGACATCGGCAAGCACTGCGTTTACTATCACCGCTACCACATCGTCTGGTCGACCAAGTACCGTTACAAGGTGCTGACCGGGGCGCTGCGCATGCGGGTGCGCGACATCTGCCGTCAGGTCTGCCGCGAGAACGAGGTCGACATATTGCGCGGGGTGCTGTCGAGCGATCACGTCCACATGTTCGTGTCGGTGCCGCCGAAGCTCGCCATTTCCGATCTGGTGCGCAAGATGAAGGGCCGTTCGTCTTACCGGGCGCAGCGCGAGTTTCCTGCGATCCGCAAGCGCTACTGGGGCTGCCGGTTTTGGGGCAGGGGGTATTTTTCAACCACAAACGGCGCCATCACCGAAGACATCGTACTTCAGTACCTGGAAAATCACGTCGCTGATCCTACCGGCGCCAGATGGAGTGGTTGCCGCCCTCTCATGACGGCATCAATTTGTGCCAAGGTTGTGATGTTAAAAGCCACACAACGATGAGGACGGCGAGATGAAGGATATGATGATTGGGGTGGATCTGGCAAAGAATGTTTTTCAGGTCCACGGTGCCCTGCGGACAGGAGAGGTACAGTTTCGCAAAAAGCTCACGCGAAAGCAGTTCCCCGCATTCATGGCCCGGCAGGCCCCCTGCCTGATCATCTTTGAAGCCTGCGGCAGCGCACACTATTGGGCGCGTGAGATGGAAGCGCTTGGGCGCGAGGTGAAGCTGATCGCACCGCAATACGTGCGCCCGTTCGTCAAGCGTCAAAAAAATGATGCCGCAGATGCCGAGGCGATCGTTATTGCGGCCCGCCAGCCCGAGATGCGTTTCGTGGAGCCCAAGACGGTCGAGCAACAGTCCCGCGCGGCCGTGTTTCGCGGCCGGGAGCGACTGGTTCATCAGCGCACCGCAGATGTGAACGCCTTACGGGCGCTGCTGTATGAGCATGGCCACGTGTTTCCCGTGGGAATACGCTACCTCGATCGCATGACGGTACTTGTTGAGGATGAGACTTCCGAATTGCCCGCATTGATCCGGGAGGAGTGCCAGGACATGCTGGCGCAGATTGCAGAGAACGCGGCGCGTATTGCCGAGCGCACCACAAAACTCAAGGCGCTGGCCTCCCAGTCGGACAGGGCGCGCCGGCTCCAGACTATGCCGGGTGTTGGACCGCTGACGGCCATCGTGGTGGAAGCGTTCGGACCTGACATGGCGCAGTTCAAGACCGGGCGTGACTTTGCGGCTTGGTTGGGTTTGGTGCCAAGGCAGCATTCTTCTGGAGGCAAGGAGCGCTTGGGTCGCATGACCAAGGCCGGCCAGGCCGATATCCGACGTCTCTTGATCATTGGCGCAATGTCGCGATTGAACTGGCTTGGGCAGCGCACAATTGTAGAGGGCAGTTGGCTGTCACGCATGTTGGCGCGCAAGCCCAAGATGCTGGTCGCGATCGCGCTGGCCAACAAGATGGCCCGGCAGATCTGGGCGATGCTGACGAAGAACGAAAATTATAGAGATCCGGCGCTGGCAGTCGCGGCATGATGTTCATGTCGAACCGTTAGCGACGGTGCCAAGGGGGTGTGAGAAGACGACGACCTGAATGGGCAAAACGATCGAACAGATCCGGATTGGGAAAACCAGTACTACCGGCAGAGCAAAAAGCTCGCGCGTCAGATTTGGACCCGATCCGCTGATCACCATCTCGGCCCGCGGCTTCTGGAAGTGCCGCACAGCGAGGCCTGAAAGAAGTTCGCACTCGATCACACGCCCACAAGGTCAAAAGGTTCTTGCATCACGGGCGGCAACCAAAGAAGCCGGTAGTCGTTCAGTCGCTATGGCGGTAAAGTTCACAGCCCCAGAACGCGTCTTCTTCTATCAACCGGCGTGCGGTTTTGGCGTCCCCATCGCGCAGGGCATCGATGATCAGCTCATGTTCCCCAAGCCAGTTGTCCGCATCCACCAGGTTTTCAATCCCATGCGCAAGCCACGGACCTGTTTGCACGTATAAGCGGTCAATGCTTAACGCGAGTACGCTATTGTCGCTGCATTGATAGATCGTGCTGTGAAACTCGTAGTTAGCCAGTAAAAACCCAGATGCGTCGCGGGCTTCCAGGTGACGATGGGTCTTTTCCACACATTTCTGCAATTTCGACAGGGTCCTGGCCGTGATGCGTTGCGCGGCTATTTCCGCAGCGGCCCCCTCTAAAACGCCCCTGACAAAGAAAAGGTCAGAGGCTTCTTTTGTGGTCAGGTCAGGGACGCGGTAAGCCTTGCGTGCGGCAGAGTTCAACGCCCCTTCTGATGCCAGCTGCCTGAGCGCTTCGCGTACCGGCATCGTTGAGACACCGTAGCTTTCCGCAAGCTTGCGGACGGAAACCGCTTCGGCAGGCTTTAACACACCCGTGATCAGCTTGACGCAAAGGTCAGCATAAACTGTCGCGTTCAGGCTTTCGGCGCCCGATAGGGATGTTTCCGCGTTGGCATTCATTATTTGTCCTCGCAATCCTAACGGACAATAGAGGGCGCAACCCGGTTCCGCCAGATGCGGCGGCTAAAACAGCATTATCGATAATGAAACGTCGTAAACCAAATCAAATCCGACGCGGCAGTGCCAAGTTCTTTGGCCTGTGTCTCAATAGGGTATCTGGGTGAATTTCATGTCGCCATTTTGGCCGGTTGGCCCCTGAGCATAAAGACGTCCTTCGAGCCCAATAATGTCAAGTGTTCGGTCGTTAACACAACAGTTCCACCAGAAAAGGTAAACAGCTCACCAGATCGGCTGCGTTGTTCTGCCGGAACATGATGCGTAATATCCCTTATGAGTAGACATAAAATCTCTCTCTTGAGATTGTTCAAAACCTGTGTGCCTCTGACTTGGAGACTGAAAGACATGCGACGTTGCAAAGTCATCTGGGCCGCAAGCCTGTGGCTTCCGCCTTTCGTGATCCAGAAAGCAGTTTAGGGCAGGTGACTATGCGTTCGGACAGCAGTTTTGTCGGTTTCGATGAAATATCAAATACTGCCCGTGGCGATCATCCAGTCGACGCCGACTCGATCGGCGTACCTCGCAGTGAGGCCTTTTGTGCCAAGGCCATAGAACATTTTGTCCGGCAAACCCACCGCCGCCAAGTCTCGGGATGCCCATGCTGTAGCTACCGCTCATGTCCCCCGCGATATTGATCAGCGATCAAGAGCAATTCCCTTCCCCGAATTCAACTAAGGACACCGTAAAAGATGGATAAGCGCGCAAATAGTAAATTTCGTTCGCAAGAATGGTTCAACAATCCGAATAACCCTGGCATGACAGCGCTCTATCTTGAACGGTACCAGAACCAAGAATATACCCGAGAAGAATTGCAGAGCGGCAGGCCTATTATTGGGGTGGCACAGACGGGCAGCGACCTGTCGCCCTGTAACAAAATCCACGTTTTTCTGATGGATAGGATCAAAGCCGGAATTCGCGATGGTGGCGGTATTCCAATGGAGTTCCCGGTGCATCCGATACAAGAAACCGCGCGACGCCCTACGGCGGCGTTGGATCGCAACCTGTCCTATCTGGGCCTGGTTGAAGTTTTGCACGGCTATCCAATTGATGCCGTCGTTCTGACCACCGGATGCGACAAGACCACCCCCGCCATGCTGATGGGTGCAGCCACAGTCGACCTGCCTGCAATCGTCTTGTCAGGTGGCCCCATGTTGGATGGCTGGTGGAACGGTGAGCTGGCGGGTTCCGGATCGGTACTCTGGGAAGGTCAGCGCGACCTTGCAGCAGGAAAGATCACCTATGAAGACTATATCGATCGGGTCTGCGCTTCGGCACCTTCGCTGGGTCACTGCAACACAATGGGAACGGCCAGCACGATGAATGCGTTGGCCGAAGCCTTGGGCATGAGCCTGCCAGGATGTTCTGCCATTCCTGCACCATTCCGCGAACGCATGAGCATGGCCTACATGACAGGAAAGCGGATTGTTGAGATGGCATATCTCGACCTGAAACCTTCTGATATCATGACCCGTGAAGCCTTTGAAAATGCGATTGTCACCAATTCGGCCATTGGTGGATCAACCAATGCCCCGCCCCATCTTCAGGCAATTGCGCGCCATTTGGGTGTCGAATTGGAACTGCAGGATTGGCAGACGGTGGGCTTTGATGTGCCGTTGCTTTTGAACATGCAGCCCGCCGGGAAATACTTGGGTGAATCCTTTCACCGGGCCGGCGGCGTGCCCGCTGTTATGGGCGAACTGATGAAGGCAAAACGCCTGCATGAAGGTGCGCTGACAGTCACCGGAAAAACCATGGGAGAGAACTTGGAAGGTTGGGAAAGCCGCGACCTTGACGTCATTAAGACGGTCAGTGAGCCGATGCGAGAGAAGGCCGGCTTCCTTGTGCTGTCCGGCAACCTTTTTGACAACGCCCTTATGAAGACATCAGTAATCTCTCAGGACTTTCGCGAAAGGTTCCTGTCAGTGCCCGGAAAGGAAGGGATTCACGAGGCCCGAGCAATCGTTTTCGAAGGGCCGGAGGACTATTACGCACGCATTGATGACCCTGACCTTGAGATCGATGAAAACTGCATTCTGTTTATTCGTGGCGTAGGTAGTATTGGCTATCCGGGTTCAGCCGAAGTGGTAAACATGCGTCCCCCAAAAGCGGTGATGAAGCAAGGGATTGACCATCTACCCACGGTCGGGGACGGTCGCCAATCAGGGACCTCGGAAAGCCCCTCGATCTTGAACGCGTCTCCCGAAGCGGTAGTCGGCGGTGGGTTGGCCTATTTGCAGACCGGAGATCGCGTCCTTCTCGATCTCAATGTCTGCACGTTGAACGCGCTCGTTAGCGATTCAGACTGGCAAAAACGGCGTGACGATTGGTGCGCCCCAGAGCTGGAAAACGAGACCCCGTGGCAGGAAATTTTCCGCAACACTGTCGGTCAGTTGGACAAAGGCGGCTGTCTGGAGCTTACGGGAAATTACCAAAAAACCCGGTACAAGCTGCCGCGCGACAACCACTAAGGATATGCATCTATCGTAAATGTCTCGGTTACACGCAGGGAAGGAGCCAGTCATAATGGCAACGAAAACGGTCCTCATCACGGGCGCGGGCAGCGGCGTAGGTCGCGTGACTGCCCGCCACTTTCTCAAGAACGGGTGGCGCGTTGCGCTGATGGGGCGGCGGGTGGAACCGCTGGAGGAAACCGCTGCTGGCGATCCAAACGCACTGATCCTGCCTTGCGATGTGTCTAACGCTGATGCGGTCGATGCCGCATTTGCGCAGTTGACAGATCAGTGGGGTCAATTGGACGCTGTATTTAACAATGCCGGTATCAACAACAAATCTGCCACCATTGACGAAATACCGGTCGATGAATGGCAACAGGTTTGTGCAGTCAACATTACCGGTATGTTCCTGACCGCCCGCGCCGCTTTTACCCTAATGCGCCATCAGGTGCCGCAAGGTGGGCGGATCATAAACAACGGATCCATTTCCGCTCAGGTCCCTCGGCCCGGCTCGGCCCCCTATACCATGTCCAAACACGCGGTCACGGGGCTGACGCGATCTCTGTCACTTGATGGGCGTCCATACGATATCGCCTGCGGGCAGATAGATATCGGAAATGCATTGACGGATATGTCGCGAGGCCAGACCGCCGGAGTGCCACAAGCAGATGGATCAACCCAAATTGAGGCCGTTATGGACGCGTCCCACGTGGCAACTTCGGTCTATCACATGGCGTCATTGCCACTGGATGCCAACGTGCAATTCATGACTGTCATGGCACGAGATATGCCCTTTATCGGACGCGGATAAATCCGAAAAAGAGAATTCCGGCTGGTCACGTAGAATTGGCGGGCCTCAACCAATACGCCGACCATGTCGTTGGTGGGTGTCGGCACCAAAGGTTTGTGTGAATACAGTCTGCCTTGCGCCGATTGCAGTCGGGATCGTCGAGTGAATGCACAAGCAGGGCTTCGATGCGCGCGTAGAACTGCAAGAAGCCCGAGCACCCTTGCAATTGGTAGGTCAGTCAGGGGATGTGGGGAGCGGGCAAAACCTGGGGGTCAGGCGGCCAGTGTTTGATATGAGACAGCCAATCGACCGTCGAGAACTGCAGCTCTCCTCACAGAGAAACCATCATAGCATGACCGGTAACCCCCAGGTTTTGCCCACTCCCCCCTCAATCCGAAGAATCTGATTAATTAGGGTACAACGACATTGGGACATAAATGTATGGCCAATTAGCCGCCATACTTGAAGAAGCTTCAGTTTTCGGTGCTGGCAAGCTTTTTCCCGCCCCCTCGGTCTCTGAAGAATAGCCGGTGTCTGCGTCCGGCTTTGCAGTCCGGACGGCTGCTTGTTCTTGGTCATGTGTGTTGGGGTTTCAGGGCTTGCGGGGCGCTTGGTGTCAGGCTGCTTCTGGTGGCGCGAGGGCATTGAAGAGGAAGCGTAATAGCCCTTGCCGGGGACAGGACGCCGGCAGCGTCACGATGATGCGGGTCTTCTTCTCGACGATGCTGGCAGCGAGCTTGACGAGGTTCAGGCGCAGCGTGTCGAACTGGGCGCGGCGCCACGGGGAACGCTTCGGGCAAGCCGCGCGAAGGGTCCACCAGATCCAGTAGGCACAGCCATGCAGCATCAGGCGCATCTGATTGGCGTTGGCTTTTGAGCACGACGTCCGGTCGGCCGCGAGATGGGCCTTCCACGCCTTGATGTGGTTCTCGGCCTGGCCTCGGGCGGAGTAGATTTTTTCTTAAAGATGCTTGCCACGGCCACCCTCAAGATTGGTGACGATGTAGCGTGTGTCCCGTCCCTTTGGGCTGACCTCGACCCGGGCAATGACCCGGCGGGGTTTTGACCAGGACCGGGCAGCACAGGACCGGGCAGCATAGGAGAAGGTTTTGAAGCGGCGCAGCTTCTGGCCTGGATTGCGGGTGTATCGCGCCGCGGTTGACGCCTCCAGAGGCAGGATGTTCTCCGCCAGACGACGGTTCTTGGAGAGACCGAAGACATAGCGCAGCCCGAGCCTGTCACACAGATCCAGAACCTGTGGCGTGCAATAGTGACTGTCGGCGCGTAGCAGAATCTCTGTCTTGGGCCAATGCCTGCGGATCTGGCGGATAAATCGGCGAATGTGGGCTGCACTCTCTGCGCCCTTGGGGGGCCGGGCCGGGCGCAATAACGCCCCGACGAGCCGATCGTCCCCGTCGAAGACGACAATGGGCTGGAAGCCATATTCGTCATAGAAGGCGTTGAACAGGCGAAGTTACTGAGTGCCGTGGACCGCATCAAATGTGTCATCGATGTCGAGCACAATCCGGCCCGGTGCGCACGGGAAGGACTGGCAGTAGAACCGGACCATCTCTGCGCTCATCCGGATCAGGGCGCGTGCATCAGGCTGATTTTCCATACGTGAGATCGTGGGCTGCGAGCATAGGGCCGCGCCGGTTTCGGGACCTCGCTCAAGTGCGATCTTGAAGCTGGGGTCATGCCGCAAGCTGTCAGCGTCATTGCCATCTTCATATCCCGCGGCAATCATCATGATACGGAAGCGGATGATGTCGTCCAGGCAGTGTTGAACCTTGGCCGGATCACGCGGGTCCACCATGCACGAAGCAAGACGCTGTGCCAGACCGGCCTGGCGCTCAATCTCGCGCAGCAGGCTCAGTCCGGCGTCCGAGCTCATTTCCGCGCCATTAAATCCAAGCAGGATCGGCTTGCCATTCACGGGTGACAAACAGGGGTGAGAGTGTAGAAATATCCATGGTGAGGGCTGGCTTCCTGAAAACTGAGTTTTAGGCTTCAACACCATAAAAATACAGCTTTTCAAAGTGTTATGCCACCCTAGTCACCCCTCATGAATAATTCGGGTTAGAATACCTAATCTGTTTTCCTTAAAATCTGAGTTGCCTACTTTTTACTGTGCACAAAACGAGCGTTATGCTTAGATATAAATGTCGTCCAAGGATCGCACAATATCACGGTGGTCATGAACAGGAGCTACAGCATGAACATTTTGATACTTGGCGGCGGCGGTTTTATCGGGCAAAAACTTGCTGTGGCCTTAGCACAAAAGGTCAGGCTGCGGGGCAAGCCGATCGAGCGGATGGTCCTTGCAGACATCAACGCACCAAGATCTGTGGATGCACCTTTTCTGGTAGAAACCTGTCGCTGCAACATCGCTGACCGGGCCAGCATTGACGAGATGATCGGCGCGGATGTGGACGTGATTTTCCTGTTGGCAGCAATCGTCTCGGCCCATGCTGAAGACGATTTTGACAAAGGCATGGAGGTCAATCTCTTTGGCGCACTTAATGTTCTGGAACGCTGCAGGACGCTGAAAACAAAGCCAACTCTGGTCTTCTCCTCGTCGCTTGGTGTGTTCGGAGGGGAGGTGCCCGACCCGATCGAGGACTGGACACTGTTCAATCCGCAATCGTCCTACGGCACGCAAAAGGCGATGGTTGAGCTGCTGCTCAACGATTATTCCCGTCGTGGGATGGTTGACGGGCGTGGCCTGCGCCTGCCGACAATATCTGTCCGCCCTGGCCTGCCAAACCGTGCGGCCTCTTCCTATTTGTCTTCGATCTTTCGGGAACCTCTGAACGGGGTGGAGGCCACATGCCCCGTCGAGCCAGATACGATGCAATACTTCCTCTCGCCGCGTCGGTGTATCAAGAATTTGATTATTGGCGCCGAGGCCAAGGCAGAAAGGTTTGGTCAAAACCGATGTTTGACAATGCCGGGGTTGACCCTGTCGATCCATCAAGCAATCGCGGCGATGACCGCAGTCGTCGGCCCTGAACCTGCAAAACTGATCTCTTGGGAACCGCAAGCCGACATTCAAAAGATGGTCGCGGGCTGGCGGTTCAATTTCAATACAGCGAAAGCCGATGCGCTTGGACTGAAGCGTGACGCAAGTTTTGAGGACAATATTCGATATTTCATCGAAGACGATATGACCGCCGTCTGAGCGCTCGGGCACCTGCCCAATGCCCGCACCGAGTTTGTCCAAGACCATTTACCAAGTTAAGGATAATGATCGTCGACAAAAAACAAAATGGCAAATCGCTACGCGCCGGACGTTCGGGTTCGGATGGTGTTGGAGAACCAAAGTTCATACGAAATGAAAGCGGCTAAGATGGGAGTGGGCAAAACCTGGGGGTTACCGGTCATGCTATGATGGTTTCTCTGTGAGGAGAGCTGCAGTTCTCGACGGTCGATTGGCTGTCTCATATCAAACACTGGCCGCCTGACCCCCAGGTTTTGAGATATAGCTAAAAGTTGACGGGGCGGTAAAAAGTCGATTCATTTCGGGTGCCAGTCGGTCTATATTTCGGCATGATTACATTGTGTGACAGACGGACGGGTGATTTGTTCGATCGCCGGTCGGAATTGGGCGAGAAACGGCGTCGGCTGCTGGAACGCTCTTGGGCTGAGGGCTTCTCCTGTTCCTACGGCGACCGGGGTGCCTGCCTTGGTTATGGCGAGACGGTCTGTTCCAGTTCGGGGAAATGCGTGAGCTCGGATGCACAGTGTTTCAGCAGCTATCAGTGCGATTATGAGGGCTTTACCTGCAAATCGAACGTCACCGATATCGCTGAGCAATATGATGGCCTGCAGACGCGTTTCAATTCGCTGGTCGGTGATTACAACGAGCTTTTGGAGGACAGCCGGAAGATGCGTGCAGCCTTCCAAAGCACCCTCAATGATCTTGAAGAAACGCAGGATGCGCTGGCTTCCACACGCTCCGAGCTTTCTCTTGCGCGCCAGGGACTTGAAGAAACACAGGGCCAATTGGAAGACGCTCAGCACGATCTTCGGCGGTCAGAAATGGCGTTGGCGGATATCGGGTCTTGCATAGAAGGGCTCGGGCGCTTTTCCGATCCCAGCATTTGCCTGCCGTAATCATTTGAAAGACGACCAGAGATGATGAATTTTTTCCGACGCGAGTCTGCTGTAATCACCGCGCAGGATATCTTGGTTCAGATCCTTGAAGCGCACCCACAGGCAACAGCGATGGCCCCAAAGGATTGCCGCGGGGTTTATGGTTTGGTGGATCATTACGGTGATCTCCGATACATCGGTTCGACCAAATCGGCGGTCGAAACATTCTACGAGCGGATACATCAGCGCCATCGAACCGGGTCGGAGACGAGCAGCCACTACTTCTCACGCATGTACAACACCGGAAGGATGTGGCGCCTTCGGAACGATCCGGTAACAAAGGCTGACGGAGACGTCGCGAAGAAGCTGCGCAACGCATTTATCGGCGAATATTGCCGGGCAGTATCAAAGGAGCGGCATCAAACCGCGACAGGTCCAACTCTGATCGACCCTACCAAGTCTTTGCCGACATAGATGTTGCTGCGGTCCGCGGCCTGAAGTTCCGTTCTCGCGGTATCGGCTCCGACTTGGTCGGCGTCGCCGCTCCTGTAGGCAGGAATTGGGTTGTAGATTTCCTTGCGCTTATGCCGACGGACAAGCAGAGGTTTAGGATATCGCGTCACGAAAGTGGATTGACGCAAGCGAGGAGCACCATCGTTAGCTCAGGCCCCATCTTGTCTACTCACATCCTTTGCCGGATCAATTGGATCGAAAAGAACATGATCGCCAAAGCAAAGCGTAAGATCGCTCTGCTTGCCGACCCAGCCTTTGTCGAGTTCGATTTCGCCGGTCTGCGTCCAATTTGCATTGTCTTGCCGTGACATCCATTCATTGGGCGGTCCAAGGGTCGATGCGCGATGCGTGACGTTCCAGATGAAATAGTGATGTGGAACAATCACTTTCGCTCCGATACGCTTGCGGATCGTCTCGATCTGTTCATAACCCAATACGTGCTGAGATCCGTCGATGGGCAAGAGCGCGACATCGATTTGACCGATACGGTCCCAAACCTCAGGTGGCGGATCGGGACGGTTGTCACCCCAGTGGAGAATTCGCAATCCGCCCGTCTCGATCACCAGGAGAGTATTGTCAAAAGAGCGCCAATTGTCTGGGGGAAGTGTCTCGAGTGGTGTCAATTTGCGGGTCAACCCCGCCCAGTCGACATCGGCATGCGAGGTATCCGACACGTGCTTGTCCGCGATCCCCGTAATTGTCACATCGGCGAATTCGAAACGCCCGATCAGCCGGTCAAGCAGCGTGCTGGCGTGCAGGCTATGCAGGCTGTCATGGTCGAAATGGGCGTGCGTAGAGAGCCCGATATCGACTTCGGTTTCTGGAAAGTCGCACAGATACCAGTTCCACGTGCCCCAAGGCGGATTACGCCATGGGTCGATCATCAGTGTTAGGCCAGATGGCGTGGTTATGCGGAATGCCGAACCGCCAAAATAAGCCAGGCGCACCGGATTGTCGCCGACCGCAGAGCGCTGCAAGTCGATCATGTGATTGTTGTTCTCGCTCTGCTTCCAGGCCCATAGCCCGTCGTTCAGTCGATCACTCATCCCTCTCCTCCTATCTTCCGCTCAGCTCAGGCAAGCATGTGTTCAACGCCTTCTTCCGTCTCGATCTGAAGCGCGTCGTTGAACCGGTTGAAGAAACCGCAAAGCGCGATGCGCAGCGTAAGCTCCACAATTTGTTCTTCGGTAAAATGTTGTTTCAGTTCCTCGAAGATCGCATCCTTCATGTATTGAAAATTACTGGTCACCTGTACTGCGTAATCCCGCACGAGAAGATCAACCGCATCGAAACCGTCTGGCGCCTCACCGAGTATATCTTCCAGCGCCTTTGCACTAAGCCCGTAAGCGACGGCGCGGGGTGCGTGATGGCTGATGCAATATTCGCATTTGTTGATCGTCGAGACGACCACCAGCGCGATCTCGAGATATCGCTTGGGCAGTATCGCTTCGTCATGCAACGCGAGCAAAAGCCCCATGATATGTTTCACTGCGGCAGGGCGGTGCGCGAACACTTTCACCTGATTGAGAAACGGGCCGTACTCGCGCGCGTAACGCTCATATACCGGGCGCACCTCTTCTGGAACTTCTTCGATCTCAACATCTCTTACTCGGGCCATTCCCTGCCTCCTTTTGACATGGCGAGAGGGCAGGGCCCCCTCATCTTCAATTCAATTCAAAGTTCCAGACGTTGTAAAACCACATCCTGACCATCACGGATTTCAGAGAGCTGAAAATCGCGGCCGAGTACGCTGCCTTCGGCGTCAAACTCAAGACTGCCAGACGCTCCGGAATAGTTGATTTCCTCGCCCGCCCGCAGGGCCTCAAGACCGTCGGCGAGGTTGTAGACCGTGGTTTTGCCGTCTCCTGTCGTCACGTCCCAGATGGCCCGGGCCACGGCAGCGCTGTCGGTTGTACCAGCCCTTTCGACAGCAAGCAGTAGCGCCGTCATCTGGTCGCGTCCCGCCGTGCCAAACGGATGCTGCACAGATCCGGTATCTTCCAGCCCGGCTTCCCCGAGGTACTGCTTGTAGGCTGGCGAACTCAGCGCCGGCACCGGGAAGCCGTGGATCACGCCATCACCCGCCGCGCCAACGGTCTCCTTGAATTGTGCCCCGGTCGACAGCGACGTGGTGATCACCACGCCTTCGTATCCCTGCCGGTAGAGTTCCTTGTAAACGGCAGTGAAATCAGCGACGTAGGACGGAATGAACACCGCCTTCGGGGATTTTTCGATTAGCTGAGTCACCTCGGACCGGTAAGAGGATTGACCCGCGTTATAGTAGAACGGTTCTTGGATGATGGCATTTGATCCAACCCTCTCCATGAACCCATCCATCATCGAGCGCGTGAAATCATTGTTTAGCGCCATTAGTGCATAGCTCTCGATCCCCCGGCTCAAAACCAGATCGGCAATGGCGCGTCCCCAAATGGGTGAGAGCGGCTGAAAGTTGAATACCAGCCCCTTTTCGTCGGCGATCGGGATATCAGAGCTCGACGAGGTGCACATCTGGATCACGTCTGCACTCTGACATTTGGGCATGATCCCCAATGTGACCGAGGATGAAAACGTGCCAATTATCGCGATGACCTGATTGACGTTGATCAGCTTGTCAGCTGCACGCACCGCAGTCTCCGGGTTGGTCTCGGAATTCTCCTGAAAGAGCCGGACCTGGCGCCCCAGAATGCCGCCTGCAGCATTCACCGCTTCCGCTACCCGCTTGTGTGAAGCGGTGATATTGGGCCCGAACGGGCCGCCGCCCCCGGTATTCGGGGTCAACGAACCGATGGCGATATCGGATTCCTGCGCGCGCAGGATCGATGGGGTCATAAGTGCGGCCACGCCGCTGGCGAGAACCGCACGTCGCGTAAAGGTGGTATTCATGGCAATCTCCTTGTTGGCTTTGGGATCTGGCGCCTTTTGTCGGGCGCTCTAGTTGGAATTGACGCGAAATTTTGGCTCGGGTAGCAAGCCGCGCGGGCGCAGGCGCAGCGTGAGGATCAACAAAAGGCCTATCAGAATGATGCGCAGCGCCGACATTTTCTCGGCATCGAGGACGTCGACGAAATCACCGATGAAGCGCGTGCCCTCGAGAAACACCATCACAGTGCCCGCGCCCAGCAGGATGCCGCGATTGTTGCCAGCGCCACCCACGATCACGGACATCCATATGAACATCGCCAATACAGGCATGAAAACCTCGGGGCTGATATTTTGCACATAATGCGCATATAACGCACCTGCGAGTCCCATGAAGAAGCCGCCCACGGCAAAGATGCACACCCGATGCAGAAACACGTTCTTTCCGAGCACCTCTGCCACCACGTCGTCCTCACGGATCGCACGCAGCGTTCGCCCCATCGGCGCGCGCCTGATACTCTCGCAGACCACATAGGTCAGCACCACACACAGAGCGACCAACCCGAGATAGAAGACGGGATACAGCTCGGGACCTACAAGCGTCCCGAAAGGCTGCGCGTCGATACGCAGGCCACGCGGGCCTTCGGTGATCTCGTCCTCATTGAGCACGATGAGACGTATGATTTCGCCCACACCAAGCGTCACGATGGCCAGGAAATCCTCACGCAATCGCATCGATAAAAGCGCCACCACAGCCCCCATCGACATCCCGGCGAGACAGGCGGCCAAGATCGCAAGCCCGACCGGAATGCCCAGCTTGACCGCCAAGAGACCAGACGTATAGGCCCCCAAGGCATAGAAACCCGCGACGCCGAAATTCACCATTCCGGTGATGCCCCATTGCAGATTGAGCGCGAGCGCGAGAATCATGAAGAAGCCCACAAAAGTACTCATCGAGATAAGATATGCGCTCATTTCTTGATCTCCGCCGTTCCGAAAAGTCCTTGCGGACGTAAGAGTAGCAGCACCGCGATGATGACGAAGCCGACCGCGACCTTGTAGGTCGAAGGCAGCACAAGAATCGTCGCCTCCTCCGCGAGGCCGACAAGCAACGCCCCAAGGATGGCGCCGTAAGGCGACCCGATGCCGCCAAGAATTGCGGCCGCGAAGATCGGGATCGTCAAGTTCCATCCCACGAGCGGTTCGATCACCAGATCCAGACCGGCAAACACGCCCGTAAGCCCGAAAAGCGCGCCACAAACAGCTGTGGTAAAAGCGGTGACCCGTGCCGCGTTGACACCCCGTATCGCCGCCAACATCGGGTTGTCAGCCACCGCGCGCATCGCCCGCCCGATCCGGGTATGCGCAAGCAAAAGATGGAGCGAGACGCCGATCACGAGGCTCCAGGCGATGATCTGTAGTTGCTCGGGCGTGATATGTGCGTTCATCACCTTCCATGGGCGTTCGAGCGGAATGTCGAAGCCGCGTACATCCGACGAGAAAAAGAAGCGGATCACATTCTCGAGAATCAACGTGACGGCCATCGAGACCACCAGTAGCGTGATCGCCGACTGTTCCTGCATCGGGCGAAAGACGATGATATGTGTGCCCCAGACCACCAGCGCTGTGAAAGCCATCGCCCCCGCCGCCGCGAGAGGCAGCGAAAGGCCGAACACCACGTTAAATGTATAGGCGGCAAAGGCGCCAACCGTGATGTAGCCGCCGATCGCGAAATTCGGAAATCGCAGGATGCCGAAGAGAAGCGAAAAAGCCATCGCAGGTGGTGCTATAAGGGCCGCGTTGACCAACGCGTTGATGATCATCTGCAAGCTCATGCGCGTGTTCCCAAATAGAGGTCAGATACTTCTTTTGAGGTGAGCAACTCCTCGGCCGCCCCCTCGAAGGCGACGCGGCCCGCCGCCATGACAAGCCCGCGATGCGCAATGCGCAGCCCCTCGATCGCGTTCTGTTCGACCATCAGGATCGCGACGCCCTCGGCATTGACCCGCCGCACGATGTCGAACATCTGCCTCACCATGAGCGGCGATAGACCAGCCGATGGCTCATCAAGCAACAGCACCTGTGGTTCAAGCATCAGCGCCATGCCGAAGGCAACCATCTGCCGCTGTCCACCCGACAGGTTGCCCGCCCGCTCCCGCCGCAGCGAGCGGAGGTCGGGAAACATGTCATAGACCCGCGCACGCGCCTTATCGGTCCGGGCCGGGTCACCCCAAGCCCCCATCGCCAGGTTTTCATGCGTGGTGAGTTGGCGAAAGACATTCGCCTCTTGCGGCACATAGGCCATGCCCGAGCGCGCGACCTGCGCGGCAGAAAGGCCCGCGATCTCGCGCCCGGCAACCTGCACGCTGCCTGAGATTGGGCGCACCACACCGGCAATCGTTTTGAGAAGGGTCGATTTACCGGCCCCATTCGGTCCTATAATGCAGATGATCTGGCCTGTTGACAGGGCGAGCGTCACATCCTGGCAGATCACAGCCTTGCCGTAACCAGAGGTCAGGCCGCGCGTGGCAAGCACCGTTTCAGACATCGACTGCACTCCCCAGATAGGCCTCGACCACAGCCGGGTCGCGGCGCAGATCTTCGAAAGAGCCCGCCGTCAGCAAGCTGCCCTGGGTCATCACCACAACCGGGTCGCAAAGCTGCGCGATCATGTCCATGTCATGCTCGACGATGAGAAAGGTCTTGCCATGCTCTCGGTTGAGCCGCCGGATCATGTCGGTCAGCGTGTTCATCAGGGCCGGGTTGACACCGGCGCCCGGCTCGTCGAGCAGGATCAGATCACACTCGATCATCAGGGTGCGCGCCAGTTCCAAAAGCTTCTTCTGCCCCCCCGACAGATCGCCGGCATATTCGTCGCGCAGATGCGATAGCATGGCAATCTCCATGACTTCGCAGGCACGACGATAGATCTCCGCTTCCTGTGCCCGCACCGCACCGGGGTTCAGGAAGATAGGCCAGAAGCGTTCGCCAAGCTGAAGCTGCGGCGCGAGCATCAGGTTTTCCAGCACCGTCATGCGCTGGAATTCCCGGGCCAGTTGAAATGTACGGATCAGCCCCAGCCGCGCCCGCCGCCACGGCGCCAGCCGTGTGATGTCCTGTCCCTTCAAGTACACCTTTCCCGCATCAGGGCGCATCACGCCGCTCAGCAGGTTGAAAAGCGTCGACTTGCCGGCGCCATTTGGGCCGATCAACGCTGTGATCGTGCCCTGTGTGATTTCAAGCGACATCCCACGCACCGCCTGTACGCCACCGAAACTGCGGATCATGCCCGTAGCCTGCAATAGAGCGCTCATGTGTTGGCCTCCCCGGTCAGACGAAAGCGGATCAGATCGGCCAGCAAGGCAAGCGACGACTGCGCCATGTCCGGATCGGACTCGATCATCTGCCCGACACGCAACCCGCGTAGGGAGGAGGTCACGAGAAGCATCAACGTTTCGGCTTCGTGCGCACTTAGCCCAGAGGCACCGAACACTTCTCGCGCCGTGCAGCGATAGCTTGAAAACATCCGCCGCATCCAACCTTCGACATGCTGCCTGAGGTCAGGATCTCCGCGAGAGGCGGTCATCATGTCAATGGTGACCGAAACATAGGTATCAGTCATAAGACCGCTCCACGCACGCTGAATGAAGACATCGGCGGAAAGTCCCCCGGTTTGGTGATCGGCGCGGATCTTGGCCGCAGCCTCCACGACTGAGGTCCACATACCCCCGGTCGCCCGCTTCACGAGATGGGTCCGGCTGTCAAAGTGATGCAGGATTGCGCCCCGCGAAATACCGGCCCGTTCGGCGATCATCGTCGTTGTGAGGTTTGCGTAACCGATTTCAGCGATAAGCGAGATAGTGGCGTCGCAGAGCTTGTCGATGGTCGCGGCCGAACGCTCATCCTGGGTGCGGCGGCGAACAGGCCCGTTATCTTGCTGCATTGCCTCGTCCTGATCAATTGTCACCGGAAGCTCCTTCATGGGGGCAAGAACAGCACAGAAAGTTGATTCAGGCAACATACATTCTTGATTGTATGTTACTTCAACCTCATTGATCCTCACAAGTGCCCGATTTCTGGGCACATGTTTTTCCGCGAACGGTGCTGAATTTAGCCGCTATATGTTCGAAAGGGGGCAACCGCTGCTGGCGCCGGTCGTTGGCCGAGCCATCTCGTTGATGACCTCGACGATATCGCGGACGTAGGACGGGTGTTCAGTCGGAAAAATTGCTGAAAACGGCACTGCGGCCATGGGCGCTATGGTGGAAAGTGAGACCATTCGGCCTGCGGCGAGGTCTTCCTTGTAGTATTCTTCGGGAAGAAACGACACGCCAAGTCCTGAGCGCACTAGACCGGCGCTGATTTCCATCGAGTTTGATTGCGTTACTTTTCGAGGCGAGACGCCGTTTTGGCGAAGCCAATTGTATTGCATCTCGGCAACGACGGAGTTCGGTCCGAGCATGATTAATGGCATTTCGGCGATTACACCGATATCGCTCCTATTTGGAACGGCGAAAATGGGGCCACATGCAGCGGCCCCATTTCATTCATACTTGCTGTGGTTCTGCCTCAAAAGCCTGGATCGCGTGCGACAGAAGATGTGCGATCATCCAGAACACTGCGCCCTCGTGTGTTGTGCGCAAGTGAAGGCCGTAAGGATCGACGGGCCGATGCTGTGTCCGGCTCGTCTCACCTTTCAATTCTTCAACCTGCAAACGGCGTAGGACGCATTTCTGCATTGCGCGACAGGCGGCAAGTCGATCAACATCGCTGGCGGTAGGGTCCAGCATAGAGTGATAATGACAGACGCTCGGTGAGAACACAGGTGCGCCGGAATATGCGGCAAAGCTGAACAGATGCAGCCATTGCGCCGCCTGCCGAGTAAGATCGCGTGCGTCTTGCCCTTTCTTTTCCTGATCAACAATTTGCATCACATGACCTCCGTGATTTTGGTGATGCCGA
>Ga0209344_10002174_pt1 | contig 22738 bp, 21 predicted proteins | sample Cruoilmetagenom6_FD_187293 | JGI IMG/M metagenome (GOLD analysis project Ga0209344, IMG submission 187293) | Oil polluted marine microbial communities from Coal Oil Point, Santa Barbara, California, USA - Santa Barbara Oil Seep Sample 6 (SPAdes)... | ecosystem: Environmental > Aquatic > Marine... | reverse complement strand
TGCACCGAAAGGGATTCGAACCCCTGGCCCCCTGATTCGTAGTCAGGTACTCTATCCAGCTGAGCTATCGGTGCACGAAGGGGGATTTACTCTGCATCCTGCCGTTTGGCAAGGGGCAATTGCATCCAATCCCAACTATTCGGATGCGCCCGATTTAACTTCCAGATCAATGGCGGCCGCAATCAAAGCGCGGGTATAATCCGTGGTGGGCGCATTAAAAATCTGATCGCCCGTACCGATTTCCACAACATCGCCCTGACGCATCACGATAACTTTGTGGCTGACCGTACGCACGACCTTTAGGTCGTGGCTGATAAACAAAAATGCCAGCCCGTATTTTTGTTGCAGGTCACGCAGCAATTCCACGATCTGAACCTGTACGGTCATGTCCAATGCCGAAGTCGGCTCATCCAATATCACCAGTTTCGGCTTTAGGATCATCGCACGCGCAATCGCAATGCGTTGCCGTTGCCCACCTGAAAATTCATGCGGGTAGCGGTTGATCATATTGGCCTCCAGGCCAACCTCAACCATGATATCTTCAACCAATTGGCGCTGATTTTGCCCGGGCTCCAGCCCGTGAACGCCCAGACCCTCGGCAATGATCTGTTCTACTGTCATGCGTGGGCTAAGCGAGCCATATGGGTCTTGAAATACCATTTGCATGTCACGGCGCAGGGGTTGCAAGTCCTTGGATTTCAGTTGATCAATGCGGTTGCCCAAAAATACAATCGGACCGGTTGATGAAATCAGACGCATCACGGCCAGTGCCAGGGTGGTTTTACCCGATCCGCTTTCGCCAACTAGCCCAAGGGTTTCACCTGCACGGATCGTGAATGTCGCGTCGTTTACCGCTTTGATGTGCCCCACAACCTTGCGCATCAATCCGCGTTTTATCGGAAACCAAACCCGCAGGTTTTCGGCACTGACAATGACAGGTGCGTCTTTCCTGACAGGTATCGGTGTGCCGGTCGGTTCGGCTGACAGCAGCATTTTTGTATAGTCGTTTTGCGGGTTGTCAAAGATGTCTTTGGTTGGTCCTGCCTCTACGATATGGCCGCCCTGCATGACACAGACACGATCAGAAATTTTATGTACGACACCCAGATCATGGGTGATGAATAAAAGCGCCATGCCTTCTGATTTTTGCAGCTCCGCAAGCAGTTCCAGAATTTGGGCCTGAATGGTGACATCAAGCGCAGTTGTCGGTTCATCCGCGATCAAAAGGTCGGGTTTGTTGGCCAAAGCCATAGCAATAATGACGCGCTGCCGTTGACCGCCCGACAAGGTGTGTGGGTAATCGTTCAGCCGTGTTTCGGGGTCGCGTATGCCGACCTTGTTCAGCAGCTCCAGAATATGCCCACGGGCATCTTTGCTGCTGATACCCTGATGCAGAGCAAGGCTTTCGCCCAATTGCCGCTCTATGGTGTGCAGCGGGTTCAGCGATGTCATAGGTTCCTGAAAGATAAAACTGATGTCGTTACCGCGTACCTGTCGCAAGGTTGCCTGATCCGCGTCAATCATCTCAGTGCCACGATATTTGGCTGAACCTGTGACCGTGGCACTGTCTGGCAGCAAATCAATCGTGGCCAGTGCTGTGATGGATTTGCCGGATCCGCTTTCGCCCACAAGGGCTACGGTTTCGCCGGGCATTATGGTCAGGCTGACATTTTCAATTGCATTGGGACCATCACCAAAACGAATGGTCAGGCCGGAAATGTCCAGTACAGGTTCACTCATCGAAAGGTTTTCCGTGGGTCAAAAGCATCGCGCACACCTTCAAATACGAAAACAAGTAGGGACAGCATGGTGGAAATGGTCAGGAAGGCGGCAAAGGCCAACCATGGGGCTTGCAGGTTGTTTTTGGCCTGTAGGGCCAGTTCGCCCAATGACGGGTAGGAAGGCGGCAAGCCAAAGCCCAGAAAATCAAGCGAGGTCAACGTGCCAATGGCCCCTGTTACTGCAAATGGCAGAAACGTCAGGGTGGCGACCATAGCATTGGGTAAAAGATGTCGCCACATGATGACACGATCGGGCACGCCCATCGCGCGGGCTGCACGGACATATTCGAAATTGCGCGCGCGCAGGAATTCTGCACGCACCAGACCGACCAGACCTGTCCACGCGAATAGAATAACGATGCCGGTCAGAATGATGAAATTCATCGAAAAAATCGCCGACAGAATAATGATCACATAGAGCAATGGCATACTTGACCATATCTCGACAAAACGTTGGAATAACAAGTCGACCATACCGCCGAAGTAACCCTGCGCGGCCCCCGCCATAATGCCCAGTGTGGATGAAATGCCAACGACGATCATGGCGAATATGATGGATATGCGAAAGCCGTAAATGATCCGTGCCAGCACGTCGCGGGTTTGGTCATCCGTACCCAAAATATGCTTCGCATCCGGCGGGGAAGGGGCGGTTTGTACATCATAATTGATCGTATTGAAACTGTAGGGCACAGGTGCCCACAGGATCCAGCCTGTTTGAATATCAGCACCTTCAAACGTGCCGTTTGCAATTGCCGATGATGTGCTTTCGGGGTCGTCCAGACAGGCCTCCAGCCCACCTGAACGGATTAAACATTGCACCTCGGGGGATGGATATTCCGCTTCTGTTTCGAACTCGCCACCAAATTCAACTTCTGTGTAAAAGTTGAATGCCGGTGTGTAATAGCTGCCTTTGTAGTTGACCAGCAGGGGCTTGTCGTTTGCAACCAGTTCAGCGAACAGACAGACCACGAACAGGATGCCGAAAATCATCAAAGACCAATAGGCACGGCGGTTGGCCTTGAAGTTTGACCATCTGCGCTTTGCAAGGGGGGACTTGAACAGCATCATTTAAGTTTCCCTACTTTCAAAATCAATGCGCGGATCAATCCAGACATACATCAAATCGGATACCAGCCCGATGACCAATGAAATCAGGCCAAAGACGTAAAGTGTTCCGAAAAACACCGGATAATCACGGTTGACGGCGGCCTCAAACCCAAGGCGGCCAAGACCGTCCAATGAAAACACGATTTCGATGATCAGGGATGAACCGAAAAACACACCAACAAAAGCGCTGGGGAAACCTGCGATTACAATCAACATCGCGTTGCGAAAAACATGGCCGTAAAAAACCGCGTTTTCGGTCAGGCCCTTGGCGCGTGCCGTGGTGACATACTGTTTGTTTATTTCATCCAGAAACGAATTTTTGGTCAGCAGTGTAAGCGTGGCAAATGCCCCGATCGTGGCAGCGGTCACGGGTAGCACGATATGCCAAAGGTAATCCTTGATCTGGCCCAAAATGCTGAAATCCGCGAACCCTTCCGAGGTCAGACCGCGCAGCGGGAATATCTTCCAATAAGAGCCGCCTGCGAAAAACACCATCAACATAATCGCGAACAAAAAGCCCGGAACGGCGTAGGCTGCGATGATAATACCGGATGACCATGTATCGAACTTGCTGCCGTCCTTGACTGCTTTGCGGATGCCAAGCGGGATTGAAATCAGGTAGGCAAGCAGTGTTGACCACAGGCCCAAGGTAATGGAAACCGGCATTTTTTCTATGATCAGGTCTTTGACACTGATCGAACGGAAGTAGCTTTCGCCAAAGTCAAACTGCAGATAATTCGTCATCATGATGTAGAAGCGTTGATAGGCGGGTTTGTCGAAACCGAACTGCTTTTCCAGATCTTTGATGAAATCTTCAGGAAGGCCGCGCGCGCCTTGGTATTGGCTGTCGGAACCGCTGCCGCTAACCTCGCTGCCGCCACCAGATATGCGGTCTGTTGCACTGGATTCGCTTTCAATTTGGGCAATGATCGTTTCAATCGGGCCGCCCGGTACGAACTGGATCAGGATGAAATTGATCAGCATGATCCCCAACAATGTCGGGATCATCAGCAACAACCGTCTTAGAATATAGGCTCCCATATTTTAGAATGCGCCCTCGGCCTGTAGTTTTTTCGCTTTGTCGGCGTTATACCACCAGAAATCCATTTCGCCCAGTGCATAGGGTGGCATATTTTCGGGGTGTTCAAAGACATCCAGATAGGCCACTCGATATGTGGCATTGAACCATTGCGGTACCCAAATATGTAAAGCGCGCAAACTGCGGTCCAAAGCGCGTACTGCGGTATTTAGTTCATCGCGGCTTTTTGCCTGCTCAACCCATTCTATAAGCGCGTCAACTGCAGGGTTGTTCAGCCCGCTTAGATTGTTTGATCCATGCGTTGCCGCTGATCTGCTGTTGAACATGCCGCGTAGTTCAAGACCGGGGGTTTTTTGCATAACGAAACGTTGAATGACAATGTCATAATCAAATGCTTTTTGCCGTTCGGTGGCTTGTGCCGGGTCAACGGTTTCCAGCTTGGCATCTATGCCGAGCCGTTCCAGATTGGCAATATAAGGGTTTGTGATGCGTTCAAACGCAGGGCTGTCGTTCAGGAACTTGATCGATAAAACTACGCCCTTGGCATTGGTGCGTTTACCGTTAACAATTTTCCAGCCGGCAGCATCCAGTAGTTTGCCTGCTTTGCGTAAAGCGGAACGGTCAAGTTGTTTGGGTTTTGATATATTGGGGTTGAACACCTCATCTGTGAATACAGATGCCGGTAAATGTTCTTTCAACGGTTCCAGCAAACTTAATTCGGCGGCACTTGGCAGACCTTTAGCCTGCATGGGCGAATTCCCCCAAAAACTGGTCGTGCGGGTATATTGGTCATAAAAAAGCGTTTTGTTCGACCACTCAAAATTGAACATTAACCCAATGGCTTCACGTACGCGCAGATCCTGAAATTTTTCTTTACGTGTGTTGATCCAATAGCCTTGGGTGCCGGATGGGTTGCCATCGGGTAATGTAGTTTTCACGACCCAGCCCTTTTCCAGTGACGGAAAATTATAGGCGGTGGCCCAAAGCTTTGAATAATTCTCGGCGCGAAAGTTATAAACCCCGCCCTTGAAGCCCTCGAAAGCGGCGGTGGTATCGGTGTAATATTCTATCGTCAGGCGGTCGAAATTATTGTGCCCGATATTGATCGGCAAATCTTTGCCCCAGTAATCATCACGCCTGACATAAGATACGGTTTTGCCCGGAACGACCTTATCCAAAACGTACTGACCTGATCCAAGGGGTGGTTCTAGCGTGCTTTCGTCAAAATCTCGTGTTGCGTAATAAGCTTTTGAAAATATGGGCAGGCCGGCTACAAGGGACGGCAGTTCGCGGGTATTGGCGCCTTCTTTGAACGTGAATTTTACGGATTTAGCACCCAAAGCCTCTACCGATTTTACATCGCGTAATAATGATTTGAAGATCGGACGTCCTTTTTCATATAAAATGTTGAATGAAAAAACCACATCTTCGGCGGTCATCGCTGTGCCGTCTGAAAACCGTGCTTCATGGCGTATATTAAAAGTCACCCATTGGCGGTTTTCGGGGTATTCGATGGTTTCCGCCAACAATCCATACATGCTGTCAGGTTCATCCGCGCTGCTGGACATTAGGCTTTCAAAGAAAACACTTGAAAGGGCGGCGGCCTGTCCTTTCAGGATATAGGGTGACATACTGTCGAATGTCCCAAAACCGGCGGTCGAAAACTCTCCGCCCTTAGGGGCGTCAGGGTTTACATAGTCGAAATGTTTGAAATTAGAGCTATACTTCAGGTCGCCAAAGGTAGAAATGCCGTGTGATTTGATGATTTTTTCCTGCGCTGCTGCGCTGTGATGGGTCAACCACAATGCGCTAAGAAGGATAAGGATCAGTTTCACGGATTTTTGCATATTCTCTACCCTGATTGGTTTTGCTGATATTCAGCTAAAACAAGCTTGGGGTAAACCACAATACGCAATTGTGTGAGCGGATTGAAGCATTTCAAACAAAAAAGCCGCCCGAAATGAGCGGCCTTCTAGAAATTTAGTAAAGATGCGTTACTTGATGGTTTGTAAATAAGCGATCAAGTTTACACGATCGGCGGCTTTTTTCAGACCGGAAAAGCTCATTTTCGTGTCAGCAATAAAATCTTTTGGTTTCTTCAGGAATGTATCCAACGTTGCTGCATCCCAGTTGCCGCCAATACCGGCCATGCCCGCAGAATAGCTAAACCCAGCGACTGTACCGATTTCGCGATTAACGACATCGAACAAATGCGGGCCCGTGCTGTTCGCGCCATCGTCTGTTTTATGGCAAGCTTTACATTTAGAGAAAACTTTTTTGCCTTTTTCTGCATCTGCAGAAGCCATCAGATCTTCGAATGAAGGGCCTTCTTCAGCTGTTTCAGTGGTTGAAGCTTCAGCAACTTCTATCTTGTAACCGGCTTTATGTTCGTCTTCTGCGTGGCCGCCACCCATATGGTACATGCTTTCAGCAACCCAATTGATCATAAGGTAAACCAAAAGAGCGCCACAGACGCCGCCGACTATTTTTGTTAGCTTCATTGTATCCATGGCTTGTTCACCTTCATTGCAGGGCGTTTTGTAACGCGATTCATTGCAGACCTTCTAAGCCTTCCCATGATCGCAATCAAGGTGTAGAATCGCGACGAAACGCCCACACTGGCAGGAAAACAGAAAAATGAACACATCACCAACAACCGTCGCATTCCAAGGAGTTCTGGGGGCTTATTCGCATCAGGCGTGCCGTGAAGCCTTTCCCGACGCCAAAGCGATCGCATGTAATACCTTTGAAGGGGTGATTGCGATGGTCAGAAACGGCAAGGCCGATATCGCAATGTTGCCTGTTGAAAATTCCACCTATGGGCGGGTTGCGGACATTCATAGCCTGTTGCCGGAGTCGGGTTTACATATTGTGGGCGAGCATTTTGTGCGTGTGCATATCAATTTGATGGCAAAAAAAGGTGTGAAGCTGGATGAAATCAAAACCGCGATGAGCCATACGGTTTTACTGGGCCAATGCCGTAAGTTTTTGAAAGATCATGGTATCGCGCCTATAACAGGGGCGGACACTGCCGGCTCTGCACAGGCGGTTGCAGTGTCTGACTTAACCGATATGGGTGCCCTTGCGTCCGAGATGGCCGCAGATATATACGGGTTAGAGGTGTTGGCGCATCACATTGAAGACAATCACCACAACACCACCCGATTTTTGGTGATGTCGCCCGAACAAAACTTCCCCGATAACGGGAATGACGAATTTATTACCACATTCGTGTTTCGTGTGCGCAACATTCCCGCGGCTTTATATAAAGCAATGGGCGGGTTTGCCACAAATGGGGTGAATATGGTCAAACTGGAAAGCTATATGATCGAAGGGTCATTCACAGCAACGCAATTTTATGCGGATGTTATTGGGCACCCCGAAGACCCTGCACTGAAACGCGCATTAGAAGAGTTGGAATATTTTACCGATCATCTGGATATATTGGGCGTTTATAAAACGGATGTATTCAGACAAACGGCTTAGCCGGCTTCCAATCGGTTATATTTCAGCAGATCATAAGATATTTTATTCTGTTCTTGCCACGCTAGCCGGGAACGTTTGTTGTCTACTGCTTCAAGTGCAGAATGCATTGGCTCTAGGGAAGGGCCGGACGACCATAGTGATGTTGACTTTGATGGAACGCCCATAAGTAATGTAACATCACAAAAAGCATCGTCGTTATATTCGGCCTTCATCTCATCAAGGGTCGACTGGATGGATTGTTCCAGATCCGCCGGGTATTCATTTTTATCTGCTGTTGTTACGCATGTGAATATACCCGAACCGCAGTATGACATCAAATAATTGATTATATTGATGTTTTTTGTTATAGCATTGGCGACATCAGACAATAAGCAATACATGCTTGATGGTGGAGTACGTTCAAATATTTTTTCGAAATCCTTAATAGCAAAAGCCGCAATTTTGGTTTGTAAAGTTTTTTTATGTGAGAGCTGTAAAAGATAATTTTCCAGAGCCAGCTTTTCAACCATGCTTGGTACGTTCTTGATCTCGATTGTTTCGCGGACTGTAAACTGCAGTATGTTGTCTATGTCGGTGTTCATAGAGTTTACCAACAGTTCCTTGCTTGCAGAAGCCTTTTGACTTTTTACCAGTTTTTCAGCCAGCTGAACACGCACGCTTAATTCCAAGGGGTCGAACGGTTTGTTTATATAGTCGTTTGCGCCGGCGATGAATGCACCTTCAATATGCTTACGCTCGGTCATCGCAGTGATCATCAGGATCGGTGATGATTTGTATTCGTCAAATTGACGAATTTTTGTACACAGCTCAATCCCGTCCATTTCGGGCATTTGTATGTCCAGAAGAAAGCAATCAAAGGGCTGCGGTGACAAGTCGATTTGTTCCAAGGCTTCGGCACCGGAACTTACGACAGTAAGCTCATCGTAACCGACTGCCGTAAGGGTTTTTGTTAAGATTTCTAGCCCAATTATGTCGTCGTCTACTGCCAATATCTTCATTTTGCCGCTCTCTTATAATCCTGTAATACGGAATGCCTCTAATCGGGCAATATTAACGTATCTTCTTTAGGTTGTATTTTAGTAATATATCTACATTCTGACGAGAATTGTGGCCAAAATTTGACCATGACGCTTGTAATTGCGATTATAGTTGTGGTTATTTATATAAACTTTTCGTGAAGCCAGGGCTTGTATCATACGTTTTGAAAAGAATGGTGCAAGAATGTGCAAAATTACGCGCGATATTTTTCGCCGATGTTATTGGCAAAATCGTGCATCCGTGCATCGAATTTGCGATCAAGTGTTTTCTTCGCAAGCTTTGCCGATTGCAAGGCAACACGGGCAGAAAGCCCTATGGCCTGAATGCCGACTGTTACTTTTAAACGGGTTTCGGTTTGGCTTAAAGGAATAACGTCAAAGTTGATCGCAGCATTCAGGGATTTTGTTATGCAGATATATGATAATGCATCTGTCGGGTAATAGCTGTCCAGCGTCAGTTCCAGATTGCGATCTTTGCCGCGAAAATGGCCCGTGATGTTCCAACACATCCCGGGCTGTGGTTTTGTAAACGTATCCATACGTTCGACTTGTGCCCCGACACGCATCGCATAGGATTCGTAAAACTCGAAATCGGCCAGCTGTTGAAAAACATGGGTCGCCGGCGCTTTGATATTTTGCTTACTTACGAAGTTCATTTGTTGCCTGTTTTGATTTGTTTTAGCTACGCTATACTGTCTTTTATCCAGTTTTCTATCAAAAACTGTGCGATAGAACCTTTTCGGGATGGAAGAAGATTATCATTGTTGCCGCAAAGCACATCAATGATCTCTTCTTTGGACACCCATAGTGCGTCTTCCAGTTCGTTTTCGTCCAAATCTATAGCGGTGGATGTGGCTGTGCCGTAGCACCCGATCATCAGTGATGACGGGAAAGGCCACGGTTGGCTGGTCATGTAACCGACTTTACTTACTGTGATGCCGCTTTCTTCAAATACTTCGCGGCGCACGGCGGCCTCAACCGTTTCACCGGGTTCCATAAAGCCTGCCAGCAGAGAATACATTTTTTCGGGCCATGCGGGTGAGCGGCCCAATAGAACTTTGTTACCGTGCGTGATCAACATAATAACCACAGGGTCGGTGCGGGGAAAATGCGGAGTGCCGCATGTCGGACATTTACGTTGCCAGCCTGCATCCGCCATTTCGGTTGCTGCACCGCATTTGGCGCAAAACGGATGGCTAAGATGCCAACTGAAAACACCCTTGGCCGCCGCTGTCAATTCAGCGTCATCGCGCGATAAAAGCGACATGATTGCGCGGGTTTCCTGAAATGCGCTGCCCTTGGGGGCCTTGGGGTGGTGTTGTAGCGTCTGATCAAAGAAGGCCGCATCGTCGGCTTGCTGTTCTGGGTCGGGTTCCCATTTGGAAATATCAAACGCAAAAATGGGTGCGTTTGCGCTTATGCCCAGAAAAATTCGCGCGTCGGCATTTTTTAGAATCGGATGATTCAATGAAACCCGCATAATTTTGGTGGTTTTTGTTTCTACAAGTGGTTTGCCTCGCCAAAGTACGATGGTTGTGGCAGACGGATCTAAGGCCAATTTGGGGGCAGATGCGCGCAAATTTGCAGCCCGATCAAGGGTTGCAGCCCCAAATGTGACGTTTTCGGCGTTTCGCATAAGTTTTAACCCTGTTTCTTCATATATTTTTTATCTTAGAACATCTTGAAGCGGGGAAGAGAAGCCTGTAAATAGAAAGATGAGAGGTTGGCGCGGGTGAACGCCTCGCCAACCCGGTCAGGTCCGGAAGGAAGCAGCCGCAACGAGCCCCGTTTGGGTCGCTGTCCAGCCTCTCACTTTTCCAAAAAACTACCGATGTAGAACTGGCAATCTGTGCATTCAGTGGCTATTGTCGCTTGGATCAAGGGAGCCGTCTGAATATGTCCGAGAAAACCGATACCGCCTATCAGGTGCTTGCGCGTAAATATCGCCCGGCAACCTTTAAGGATCTGATCGGTCAGGATGCGATGGTGCAAACCCTGAAAAACGCGTTTGAGGCGGGCCGGATAGCCCATGCCTTTGTCATGACGGGTGTGCGCGGTGTGGGTAAAACGACTGCGGCGCGGATTATTGCCAAGGGGATGAACTGCGTTGGGGCCGACGGTACTGGAGATCCGACGATTGAACCTTGCGGCGTTTGTGACAACTGTACCAGCATTGCTGATGGTCGCCACGTTGACGTGATGGAAATGGATGCTGCCAGCCGTACAGGTGTGGGTGATATACGGGAGCTGATTGACAGTGTACATTACCGTGCCGCATCCGCCCGCTACAAAATTTACATCATCGATGAGGTGCATATGCTGTCGACCAGTGCGTTCAACGCGCTGCTAAAGACGCTGGAAGAGCCACCAGAACATGTGAAGTTTATTTTTGCCACTACGGAAATCCGCAAAATCCCGGTGACTGTTCTGTCGCGCTGCCAACGCTTCGATCTGCGCCGTATTGAGCCAGAGGTGATGATGGCGCATTTGCAGAAAATCGCGGACCTTGAAAAGGCGGATGTGGCCGAGGATGCACTTGCCCTGATCACGCGTGCGGCCGAAGGGTCTGTGCGCGATGCGCTGTCTTTGCTGGATCAGGCTATCGCGCATGGTGCGGGCGAAACAACCGTTGATCAGGTGCGCGCAATGTTGGGTCTTGCCGATCGGGGGCGGGTTTTGGATCTGTTCGATCTGATCATGAAAGGCGATGCGGCAGGAGCTTTGAACGAGCTGTCTTCACAATATGCTGAAGGGGCAGACCCGATGGCGGTGCTGCGTGATATGGCAGAGATCACCCATTGGGTATCTGTGATCAAACTATCGCCGGATGCTGCCGATGACCCGACCGTATCCCCCGATGAACGGGAACGCGGTAAACAAGCCGCAAGCGATTTACCGATGCGTGCACTGACCCGTATGTGGCAGATGTTGTTGAAAGCTCTGGAAGAGGTGGGGGCAGCCCCCAACGCAATGATGGCCGCCGAAATGGCGATCATCCGCCTGACCCATGTCGCAGAACTGCCCAGCCCCGAAGAGTTGGTGCGCAAATTGCAAGATATGCCCCCCGTGCCACCTACAGGCGGTGGCAGCGGAGTTACTCCTGCCGGAAACGGTACGCAAGCCACGGCATCAGTGCCTGTTGCGGATACTGTACAATCCGGCCCGACTGCAATGATCGCAGGTGGCGGGCAGGCAATTCAGGCGCAAGAACAATCCGAAACCGCACTGGCGCGATTTACAGAGTTCAACCATGTGATCGAACTGATCAAATCGCGCCGTGATGTGAAATTGCTGGTCGAGGTGGAAAACTTCCTGCGATTGGTGAAATACGCACCCGGTCGTATCGAGTTCCAGCTTACAGAAGATGCGCCGCGCGATTTTACCACAAGGCTTGCAAACCGTTTGCAAAACTGGACAGGCGCACGCTGGGGTGTGACTGTTGTTTCGGATGGAGGTGGTGCTACCCTTGCCGAAGAACGTGCCGCTCACCGTGATGACTTGCAAGGTCAAGCGATGCAACATGCGATGGTGCAATCGGTATTGTTGGCCTTTCCGGGGGCTGAAATTCGGGATGTGAAAACCCTTGCGGATTTGAACATGGATAGCGATGCATCGGTGCAATATCTGGAAGAAGAAGCGGACGATTGGGATCCGTTTGAAGATGATTAAGCAGTTTAAAAGGAACGCGAAATGCTAAAAGGAATGGGTCAGTTGGGCGACATGGCAAAGCTGATGAAACAAGCACAGGAAATGCAGGGCAAAATGGCCGATGCGCAAGCGAAGCTGGAAGAGATTGAAGTTTCGGGTGATGCGGGTGCTGGACTGGTCCGCGCAACTGTAACCGCCAAAGGCACATTGCGGGGGCTTGATATTGATCCTTCTATTCTTGTGCCAAGTGAAAAAGAGGTTGTCGAAGACCTGATCATAGCCGCAATCAAAGATGCGCAGGAAAAAGCGGCGGTAACATCACAAGAGGAAATGGCAAAACTGACCGAAGGTTTAAACCTGCCCGCAGGTATGAAGCTGCCGTTTTAACAGCAGTATAGGCAAGATAAGTTGAGCAATAACAACACTGACATCGACAATTTGATCGCTTTGATGGCCAAGCTGCCCGGGCTGGGCCCGCGGTCTGCGCGCCGTGCGGTTCTACACCTGATCAAGAAACGATCTATTCTGCTGAATCCCTTGGCCGATGCGCTGTTCAATGTCGCCCAAACTGCCCGCGAATGTACGTTATGCGGTAATATCGGCACGGATGATCTATGCGAGATTTGCACCAATGGCAAACGTCAGAACGGGCAGATTTGCGTGGTTGAAGACGTGGCTGATTTATGGGCGATGGAACGCGCGGCTGCTTTCAAGGGGCGTTATCACGTTCTGGGCGGTTCACTGTCCGCACTCGATGGTGTCGGGCCGGAAGAGCTGCGTATTCCGCTGCTTGTCGAACGGGTCAAAAGTGAAGGCGTGCAAGAGGTTGTGCTGGCCTTGAATGCAACAGTTGATGGCCAAACTACGGCGCATTATATCGCGGATCAGTTGGAAGACATGGATGTTGAACTTAGCCTGCTTGCGCAAGGCGTGCCAATCGGTGGCGAGCTGGATTACCTGGATGACGGTACGATTACGGCCGCGCTTGCTTCGCGGAAATCGCTTTAGCTTTTTTCTTCAAAGCGGCTTCGCGCTGGGCAATATAAAGCGTGGAACCGATAATGATGACAGCCCCCAAAAGCGTTTGCCAATCCGGCGTTTCCCCGAACATGAAATAGGCGGCAATGCCGATGAACACCAATCTCAGATAAGCGACAGGGGCTAGAATGCCTGCTTCGGCATGGCGATACGCCTCAATATCGGCAAAACCGCGCACGGTGCTGGTGATGGCAACCAGAACAAGAGCAATCCATGTGACATTCATCTGTGGTACGGTCAAATTGCTGCCAACCACGGGGATGGTCAACAATACAGTGATTACTACGGATGAAAGAAAGGTGCTGAACGGGCCATCTGCCTGTGCCAGATTGCGCGACATGGTCAGGGCACTTGCAAAGGTTAAAGAACTGCCAATGGCGGTGATCATTCCCAAACTTAGGGCCTCAAATCCGGGTCGTAGAACCACCAATGCACCGATAAACCCCGCAAGAATGGCCATGATACGTTTGCGGCCAATCGGTTCGCGATGAATGAATATTGCCAGAATCGTGGCGAATATTGGGGCGGTAAAAAACAAAACCGTCGCCGTTGCGAGCGGAATATGTGCGATGGTGTAAAACCCAAGGTGGGTGGCTACAGCCACCAGCGTACCGCGAATGAGGTGCTGGTATGGTTTCGTGAACGACAGTTTTTTGCGTAAAGGTGAGGCAAGAATAACGGCGATACTGACAAAGATAATCGCAAGGCCAGAGCGATAAAGCACCACTTGTGTGCTGGTAAGTTCCAGCGATACCAACCGCACGGCAATTGTCATGATGCTGGCCACCACAACCGAAACCAGCATCCAAAGGATACCGCGCAGGTTATCGCGTTCCTCAATGGGCCGGCTAGTGTCTTTGACACTGTCTAACGGGGCATCATAGGGGGTGGGCATGTGCAATACTCTGTTTCCCCAAGTGGTAGACACACGATTTGGTAATGGCAACGGGATAGGCGAATATTGGTACAATAAAAATTTTCGTCTTTCGGCATTTGCTTAGTTTACAAACGGGCCTGAAAAAGCGAATGTGCGCGCAAAGTCAGGCATGCCCGCGTGATGGAATGGTAGACATAAGAGACTTAAAATCTCTGGGCTTCGGCCGTGCCGGTTCGAGTCCGGCCGCGGGTACCACATAACGGTTTTCTAAAATCCAATGATACCCTAAAATTCCTTTGTTATAAGGGGTTTTAGACTTTTCATCGCTCAATGCAATCCAGCCACGTTTGGCGGTACCATAACAGTTTAGGGGTAGTATTGGGGGTGTAATGCAAAGCAGGATAATGCGATGCCCTCAATACCTTTAACGGATTAAAAGATTAAGAATCTAAAACCAAAGGATAAACCTTACAAATTTTCCGATTTTGATGGCTTGTATGTTTTGATGAATCCCAACGGTTTTACACTTTGGCGGGTTAAATATAGGCTATATGGGAAAGAAGGACTTTTATCATTAGGGTTATATCCTGCAATTACATTGCGGCAGGACCGTCAAATGCGCGACGACGCAAGGGCGCAAGTTGCCGCGGAAATTGAATACAGTGAAGTAAATAGAGAAAAGGCCGCGCTGTTTTCTGAAGCCGAACGTCGGTTGGTGGATGGATATTTTAAGTATGATAGGTTGTCGCGCGAAAGTAATTCTAATGCATCGACAATTCGTGGCATCATTCGTGCCTTTAATGATCAATATAACCGTTGCCGTATTCTGTAATTATGGGCGGGAAGCGGCCATTCAACTTATCCTATTAGGCACCCCGATTTTACCCATAGCGGCCATTGATATATGTCACTGCTGCTCTTAATCACAATTCGAGATCTATACAGTTGATTGTATTTCATGCTTTGAATGGGTTTCGCTATGGCGCTTTACTGAAGCCAGTTTTGTTAAATGTTTGGCACCATCCAGTATAGAATAAACATGACGTTCAGTTGCCAAACTTATAGCCTGTGCATATGGAGGTAAGTTTCCGCATTCTAATAGAAAAGCTGAAATATCAGGGTCTTGTTCCAATAAATCATGCGCCTGCTTCACCACATACCGTTCAATTTCGACAGTGTTTATTTCCGTAAGTTGTTTTTCTTTGGGTTGTAATATCGCATCTGAAAACACGGCGCATTCTTCCATTCCAGCAATGCGAACTTTGGTTGGATCAATAGCCGCAGCCTTTAGTAGCGTATCCCCCAAATCTTTACGCGACGCGGTCAGGATACCAATTGACCCGTCATTTAACTCTGACATGATCGTCGGGTATAGCGACAAGGCGGATACCATAACAGGAATGTCCACGGCCTTAGATATTATATCTTGTATGGTGATTAGGAAGCCACAGGTTGAAACGATAGCAAAGGCACCATCTTTTTCCAGTTGTCTGGCTGCTGTACAAAAAGCATCAATCAAGTGTTTAGATGGTTGACCGTTTTTGACTATATCCATACTTCCAGCACCCGAAACAAGATGAGTGCGCGCAGGAACATCATAGCTGTCTACGTTCCCCGCATCTCCGATAATTCTAGGGAAGTTTGTGTCCAGCATCAAAATCCCTAGAAATGGTGTGTTTAAATCGTCCGATTTCATAAGTTACACTTTAGCATGTTAATGCGAACAAGTCTTATCCACATGATCTGAAGAATAATTGAAAATGTACCCAGCAAAAAATCCTTCCATTGTATTTATCGAGGCCTGTATCTCTCAAACAATGCTGGCGTTATATACATCGGGATTTGACTAGCAGCGACAAAAACGCTTAGCAGCGGGTTAAACGGCAGCACTGCAAGATATATTGAAAGATTGCGATTGCCAAATAACAATCCCAGAGCACTGGCGGTTGGGGATGTTGAAAACCGCTGACTGATCCCCCGAGTGATCAAATTACCACCAAGGTTTAAGGTAATTGCAAGGATCAAGATCATAAGGGATTGTAGAGGTGCTGCTATAATATGGCTGATAACCCCGTCAAACACTGGAAATAAGAATAGAACCATAGACAGGGCGACAATGCCGTTGAATGCGTCAGAGTGCTGTTCAATAGTTGACTTCCCAACGACGATTTGCAGACCAAGACCAAGACCAAAGCCGCCCACAATCATCAATGCGATGCGCAGGGCAATTGTAGCGATCTCAAAATCAACAGACAGGCCAACAAGGGGAAAACATAAAGGACCAAGAAGGGGGGTAATTAATGTAGCCAGCAATGTGACCTGCAATGTGATACGAGCGTTGAATCCCAACAACAGGCTAAGACTTGTGGCGGAACTTAAGGGTGGTGCAGCGGCGAAGACGATGAGTAATAGAACACCACTTTCATCCAGCTGGAAGAAGCGCCAGACCCATACGAGAAGCATGCAGGTCAGTGGCATAAATAATAGAACGATACCGAGCAATAAAAATGATTTTCGCAGCTCAGTAAAATCTCGCAATACCTGAAGTACGTCCAGACGCGCGATAGCCAAACCCAGTACCAGCGATACCAACAGGGGTAGTGCAGGGCGCAATATATTAGATACATTTGGTAAAAGGGCCGCCAGAAGCAGCCCTAATATTAGTACCGACGATGATCGTTGCCCTATGTAGGGCAATACATTGATCACTATGATTGACCTCTTATGTTGTCTGGCAACCAAGTTGCCAGTTCTGGCCAGACCACGAGAATAACCACCATGAGCAACATGAGCCCAACCATGGGGATGGCCGTTTTCGCGATATAGGAAATCTCGTGTCTAGTCATACCCTGTAACACAAATAAGTTGAATCCAACTGGAGGGGTGACTTGGGCTGTTTCGATCACAACCACAAGAAAGATACCAAACCAGATAACGTCAATACCTGCCTGTCGGATCATAGGTTCCACGATTGCCATCGTTAATACGACGGAAGAAAGGCCATCCATGAACATACCCAGTACAAGATAGAATACTGTCAGAACAGCAATCAGCAGGATCGGCGAAAGATTCATAGTGTCAATCCAGCTAGCAAGTGCGCGGGGCAGGCCAGTGAAACCCATTGCCAGGGATAAAAACGCAGCCCCCATTAGGATAAGTGCGATCATGGCAGATGTACGGGTTGCCCCCATCAAGCTGGCACTAAACGTTTCCCATGTTAAAGAGCGCTGCATTATAGCCAAAGCAAGTGATCCCAATACGCCTACAGCCGCGGCCTCGGTTGCTGTTGCCCAACCGAAATACATAGATCCGATCACGGTAAATACGAGCAACATAACGGGTATCAAGAAACGGCTTTCTTTAAACATCACGGAAAATGTCATCGACGGTTCGGGTTCTGGCCGTTCATCTTTGCGCAAGTAATGCCACCCTATGATGTATGCCATGAACAGGCTTGATAGAACCAGACCTGGTAATATACCCGCCATGAAGAGTTTTGTAATCGACTCGTTGATTGTGACGCCATAAACGATCAAGGTTAAAGAAGGTGGGATCATAAGGCCAAGCGTGGCTGCACCAGCAAGCGTTCCGATGATCATGTATTCTGGATACCCCCTCTTGCGCAACTCGGGGATCGACATTTTTCCAACCGTCGTCAATGTTGCAGCAGATGAGCCTGAAACGGCGGCAAACAATGTACAGCCCGCGATATTTGTATGAAGCAATCCACCCGGTAGCATACGCATCCAAGGCGCAAGGCCACGAAACAGATCCTGTGATAATCGCGTTCGGAACAGGATTTCACCCATCCAGATAAATAATGGCAAAGCTGTTAAAGTCCAGCTGGAGGCACCTGTCCAAATCGTTGTGATCATGGCATCGCCCGCAGGACGTGATGTGAACAATTCCATACCAACCCAAGCGACACCCATTAGCGCAAGCCCAATCCAGACGGAGCTGCCTAATAATGCGAAGAGTACGAAAAGAAAAATCGCTGTTGCGTAAAGTTCGGTCATTCTACTGCCTCGCCTTTGATGTTGCTTTGGCCGTTGATCAGAAGGCGAAAAAGATTGTCCCAAAGAGCAATGGCCAATAGGGTTGCGCCGATGGACATAGGTATTTGGGGTAACCAGACAGGCGTGTAGACCCAGTCACTTCCTACATTTGCCCAAAGTTTCCCCCAACCAGTAGGCCAAGTTCCAAACATGCTGACAAACGCCAAGAGCCATTCAGGAACCTGATCCTGCCCTTGCGTTCGATCATTCAGCATTTCGGACATGAAATTTGTTTTCACTGCATATCGAGCGAAATATGTGGCAGTGACGGCGGCAATCAGCATTGCATAGGCATCCACCCACTTACGTGTAAAATTATTTATATTCAACACGATAGACACGCGAATATGAGCGCCGCGGTTCAGTGCGTATGCAAAGGCAAAGAACGATGTTGCCGCCATTGCATAGCCTGCGAATTCGGTTGACCCTTGGAAGCTTATACTGCTCCAGCGCGCGATCATTTGAAGAATTATAATGATCAGGATTATGACCATGAATACCGCAGCCAATGCCCCGCTTGCCAGATAAACCCGATCAAGAAACCGCCAGATGGGGGTTAATAACCGCTTTGAGGGTGCTTGAAAGAAATAACAAAGGATCGCAAAAATAGTGGGCAGAATAAATAACCAACCCCATAGTGGTACCCCTAAAACGGATGCCCAATCATTCATTGCCCTCGCCCCCTTTTAAAAACGTGACCCCCTCTAGACGAGAGGGTCAGATATTAGTGTAAATCGAAATCAGTTGGCTTTGTAAGCGTCAAGGATTGCTTGACCGTCAGCACCAACTTCTTTCAGCCAGTCATCGGTCATTTTTGCACCGATAGCTTTTAATTCCGCTAGGAAATCTTGACTGGCAGGTTCCACAACCATTCCGCCTTTTTCCAACTCTTCAAAGTAGAAGCTTGCAAGATCAGCAGATTTTTGTGCGCATGCCGCACCTGTTTCATCGCCTGCTTTTTGCAAAGCTGCTTGAGTATCTGCGTTCAATCCATCCCAAACACCTTTGTTGACCATTACATAATTGCGTGGCAGCCAAGCGTTCACTTTGTAGTAGTGGCTTAGATGCTCCCAAACTTTGCGGTCATAACCAGTTGAACCAGACGAGATGAAAGATTCAGCTACACCTGTCGCCAATGCTTGACTAAGTTCAGCCGCTTCAACTTGTACGGGGATCATGCCCAATCCTTCGGCGAATGTTGCCGTTGCAGAATTGTATGAGCGAAACTTAACGCCTTTGGTATCTGCACTGGAATTCACTGCCTTGTTGAAATAGAAGCCCTGTCCTGGCCATGGGCATGTATAGATCGCAACCAAGTTTTGTTCTGAAAGGGCTGCGTTTACTTTGTCTTTGGCAGCAGCCCAAAGTTTGTCATTTTCTTCATAAGTCGTGGCTAAAAACGGCAAGTTGTCCCAACCCAAGATCGGAGCTTCGTTCGCATGTGCTGACATGAAACGTTCACCAATCGGTGCTTGTCCGGTTTGAACCGCGCGCTTAATCTCACCGCCTTTGAACAATGAACCACCTGGGTGTACTGTGATTTCCAGTCCACCATCGGTATATTCCTTTACTTTGTCCGCGAAGATTACGCCGTGTTCAGAATGGAAGTTTGTTGCAGAATATGCCATCGGCATATCCCAGTTTTCAGCAGATGCAGCACCTGCAAAAGTCAAAGCTGCCATTGTGGCGCCTAATGTGATATTTACTGTCTTCATTCTTAGTCTCCCTTTTTATATTGTTAGTCAGTTAAAGTCGCCGATCTGCGGCATAGGCAGACAAATCGGTATTCATTGGGGTGCCAGTTACAAGCTTTGCCAACCAGCGTCCCGTTTTTGGCCCGCCTGACAGGCCGATATGCTGATGCCCATAGCCAAGAAATACATTATCAGCTTTAGGGCTTACGCCAATAATCGGTAGGCTATCAGCGGTAGCTGGGCGGTGACCCATCCATTCATCAATACGATCATAGGTCAAATCCGGGAAAAGGTCTGCCATCTGTTTTTTTAACAACTTAATCGGCGCTTTTGAAGCTGGGGCATTCAAACCTCCAAACTCAATCACACCAGCACAGCGCATCCGTCCGTTCATCGAATTGACAACAAATTTCCCACCCGCCACCATTAAGGGGGAGCGAAGTGTGATCGATGGGTTCACAAATTCAATATGATAGCCCCGTTCAGATTCCATTGGAACGGTGATCCCAAGGGCCTTTTCCCAAGCACTACTCCAGGCCCCTGTGGTTAGGATATATGTTTCGGCTACCACGGATCCGCCTGCGGTAATAATGCCTGTACAATGACCGTCTTTTATATCGAACCCTTTAACATCTTTGATCAGAATAGTTCCGCCATTGGTCACGAAATGTTCGGCAAGCTTTTTAACATAGGCACCAGGATCTTTGATCCTACCATGGTTTTTGCATTGCACACCGTAACCGAAACGCCCTTTCAGGTTAGGATCATAATCAACCATCTCGTCAGCATTTAGCGGGGCAAAAGTAACCCCGCGACGTTCTCTGACGCTCCATCCAAAGCGATCAGCATTGAATGCAGCCTCATCCGTATATCCGAATAGGTAATCGACAATGTCGATAAATTTTTCAGCATCTGTTCCTTTTGCAAGTGCCAGATGTTGGTCAGGTGCATCATGTAAAAGCTGACTAAGACCATTTGATATACGTTCTACCGACTTCGCGTTCGCATGGCTCATGTATTTCCACAAAAACGGTATCAGTTTTGGAATATAAGACCATTTCAAAAACAAAGGCTGGTTCGGGTTAAATAACATTTGGGGGGCTTTGCCGAAAAGTCCTGGAACAGTTACCGGTACCAAAGAGCCCGACGACAAAACGCCTGCGTTTCCAGAAGATGCACCTGCACTGGGGCCTTCTTTATCGATCAAAGTCACGTTATGGCCATCACGCTGTAACCACAAAGCTGTGGACACGCCAACAATGCCGGCACCAATCACAACTATGTTTTTTGGTTCAGATGATTCCAACTTCGTTTCTCCCATAAGAGATATTTGCTTGACTGCATTATAATATCAAATATTAATATTTATGTAGAACATCAGAAAAAATGATATGCGATATAGACCCCTGCAAGCCCTGCATTCTGTCATTGAAACCGGTACGGTGACTGCCGCAGCCCAAAGTCTTGGCATTTCTCAGCCCGCGATTAGCAATCTACTGGCCCAATTGCAGGATCAAACAAAGCTGAAACTATTCGAACGCGAACGCGGGCGTTTGGTTCCGACGCCTGAGGCTAAAATACTGTATCGCGAAATCGATACGGTGGTTCGAGGCATCAATCAGGTTAACTTGGCTGTATCCAACCTGCAAAATCAAAGGGCAGGAACATTGCAGGTCGTCTGTACACATGCGGCTTCCTTTGGCTTTATGACAACTTTGGTGAGTGATTTTGTAAAAGAACACCCTGATGTCGATGTTTCGTTTCAAACGCGATATTCACGAAATATCCAACAATGGGTTGCCTCGGGCTTAGCCGAGATCGGAGTCAGCGAACTGCCTATACTTGATGACTCTCTAGAGTGGAAGCAGATGCGGTTTTTGTGTCTACTGGCCATCCCAGAAAACAGTCCATTGGCTGATCTAAAAGAATTGACCCCAGAAGATTTAGACAATGTGCCTTTCATTGCTATGGGTGAGGATCACATGATCAATTCACGCACCAAGGAATTGTTTTTAAAAAATAACAGCCGCCTTAGAGTGAAATGCCAATCTCATTTGTTTCGCTCGCTGCTGGAATTTGTGAAATCTGGAATGGGGGTTTCTTTGATCGACCCGTTCACCTTAGCTCATGATGATGGAAAAGGATACGTTGTGCGGCCCTTTCGTCCCAACATCTATCTGGATTTGGCATTGATCAAACACAAAACCCGTCCAACCTCAAAGCTTGGAGAAAATTTTTATAATAAAGTGTATGATGAGATGTCGAAACTTTCAGCTGTAGTGATGGGAAATCGCGACAGTAGTTGAAGTGGATCTGTTTTTGAGCGATATGATTGGCAATGGTGAGGCTCGCAAAACTAGCCCCAAACCCAATCCAGGCCAGAGCCGCCGTGTGAAACAGGGGGGGAACTGTTTATCCTGTGATGCGGTGCAGTGAAAGCTTCGAGCTTTTCAACAGAATAAGATCAAAGCTGACATCTGAGGCTTTCCATCAGATTTTCGGTTTACCTATTTGATGACTAGGCTGCAGAAGCTACCTTTAAAGCCCGGGTATCAAATGTCGGCTATCAGTTTCGACTACGCCCACGCCAAAGGGGCAGGTAAATCGAACGGCGCAAAATCAATACGGAATACTCTTCGGTCGGATTGTATTTCAGATGGCTTGGAACAATGCAGGGTCAGCATTCTCATAATAAGAATATCGCCTCGCGCTGCATCACAGCTCTCAATCGGATATTGATCCGCAGTCTTGTCTGCATCTGCGGCCGGAATTACTCCTTTGGCATGGCTCCCCACAGAAATCTGCATGGCACCATTAGCACGATTTGTCGCGTCCAGATGAACACGGGTGAATAACATCCGGTCCAGTAATTCTTGAGGCGGTTCACAATGCCAAACCCCTGACTTTTTCGTCCAATTCCTAAACCCATCTGTCTCATGTTTATCGACAACAGAGATAACTCGGTCTTGATGCCAT
>Ga0209344_10002173_pt1 | contig 22748 bp, 15 predicted proteins | sample Cruoilmetagenom6_FD_187293 | JGI IMG/M metagenome (GOLD analysis project Ga0209344, IMG submission 187293) | Oil polluted marine microbial communities from Coal Oil Point, Santa Barbara, California, USA - Santa Barbara Oil Seep Sample 6 (SPAdes)... | ecosystem: Environmental > Aquatic > Marine... | reverse complement strand
CTGTTGATTGATCAATCAAACGATGATCGAACGCTTTCAAACGAATGCGAATTCTTTGATTTGACATTAAGACAAATCCCCATTTTAAAGAACAACAAAATACTGCCCATCACCTTTTTTATGTAAAAGGGGGGAGTATCGCTATATTTACCATTCAACTCCATATCGGAGCTGCTGTGTGCTAACTATTATTAATAAAACTAATAAATTAACTGATATACACGTAGAGACGAGCTCGACGTGGAGGCGAATTATACAGAGGCTGACGATAATTTCAACTGTTTATTTAAAGCTTTTAACATGCCCAGACTAGCTGACTTTGCTAGCGATGTAACCGACGCTAAAGTAAAACGGCTAAGCGGGATAAGTCGGTATTTTCGCGCTCAATACAAATGAATTTGAACGCGATAATTGGATACCTAAACCTATACCTATATATAAGCAGCGCTAACGGATTTTATTGAGAGGTTTATTAACAAAGTAACGCAAAAGTAAAACAGTTAAACCTGATAAGTCGGTATTATCGCGACCAATACAAATGAATTTGAATGCTATAATTGGATACCTAAACCTATACCTATATATAAGCAGCGCTAACGTTTTTTATTGAGAGGTTTATTAACAAAGTAACGCAAAAGTAAAACAGTTAAACCTGATAAGTCGGTATTATCGCGACCAATACAAATGAATTTGAACGCGATAATTGGATACCTAAACCTATACCTATATATAAGCAGCGCTAACGGATTTTTATTGCGGGGTTTATTAACAAAGCAATGCTAAATAACACCAAACAACCTTCAGATGCTTAGTTTTTCACGTTACTGAGGAGAAATTAGTAAACTTCAATAATTTTTTATGTCGATTTTAATCAAGTAATGTTATACTCGCGCGCAAAATTTCAACAATTCATTTTCATAAATAGAGTAACGTAATGGCAGATTTAGCTAAATACAGAAATATTGGTATCTTCGCTCACGTTGATGCTGGTAAAACAACGACAACTGAACGTATCCTTAAATTAACCGGCAAAATTCATAAATCTGGTGAGACGCATGACGGTGAGTCTACGACTGATTTCATGGAACAAGAAGCTGAGCGCGGTATTACTATCCAGTCTGCTGCTGTTACCTGTGAGTGGAAAGAACACCGCTTTAACGTAATTGACACTCCTGGTCACGTTGACTTCACTGTTGAAGTTTATCGTTCACTTAAAGTACTTGATGGTGGTATCGGCGTATTCTGTGGTAGTGGTGGTGTTGAGCCGCAATCAGAAACAAACTGGCGCTATGCGAACGACTCTAAAGTTGCGCGTTTAATCTTCGTTAACAAGTTAGACCGTTTAGGTGCTAATTTTTACCGTGTTACTGACCAAGTAAAGAAAGTGCTAGGTGCTCACCCACTTATTATGACTTTGCCAATCGGTGAAGAAGACGACTTCGTTGGTGTAGTAGACGTATTAAGCCAAAAAGCTTACATCTGGGACGAAACAGGTCTTCCTGAAAACTACGAAATCACAGATATCCCGGCCAACATGGTTGATGATGCGGCTATCTACCGTGAGCAAATGATCGAAACTGCTTTAGAAGCAGATGAAGACTTGTTAATGGATTACTTGGAAGGCGAACTTACGCCGACTGAAGAGCAAATTAAAGCTTGTATCCGTAAAGGTACACGTGAATTGTTGTTCTTCCCAACTTACTGTGGTTCAGCATTCAAGAACAAAGGTATGCAATTAGTACTAGATGCTGTTGTTGATTACTTACCTTCACCTACTGAAGTTAATCCTCAACCATTAACAGATGAAGAAGGCGAGCCAACAGGCAAATTCGCAATCGTTGATACTAAAGAAACTTTCAAGGCCTTAGCATTCAAAATCATGGATGACCGTTTTGGTGCATTAACCTTTATTCGTATCTACTCTGGTACATTGAAAAAAGGCGATACCGTACTTAACTCATTCACAGGTAAAACTGAGCGAATTGGTCGTATGGTTGAAATGCAAGCTGATGACCGTACAGAATTAACCTCTGCTCAAGCAGGTGACATTCTTGCTATCGTAGGTATGAAAAACGTACAAACTGGTCACACGTTATGTGACGTTAAAGACCCATGTACACTGGAAGCGATGGTTTTCCCAGAACCAGTAATCTCTATCTCTGTAACTCCTAAAGATAAAGGCGGTTCTGAGAAAATGGGTATTGCGATTGGTAAAATGGTTGCAGAAGATCCAACATTCCAAGTTGAAACTGACATCGATTCAGGTGAAACCATCCTTAAAGGTATGGGTGAGCTGCACTTAGATATCAAAGTAGATATTCTTAAGCGTACATACGGCGTTGACTTAACTGTTGGTAAACCACAAGTTGCTTACCGTGAAACTATCACTAAAGAAATTGAAGATAGCTACACACATAAGAAACAATCGGGTGGTTCTGGTCAATTTGGTAAAATTGATTACCGCATCCGTCCAGGTGAGCCAAACTCAGGCTTCACATTTACCTCGAAAGTTGTTGGTGGTAATGTACCGAAAGAATTCTTCCCTGCTGTTGAGAAAGGTTTCAAGAGCATGATGGATACTGGTGTATTAGCTGGCTTCCCGGTACTAGATGTTGAAGTTGAATTATATGACGGTGGTTTCCACGCAGTCGATTCATCTGCTGTTGCTTTCGAAATCGCCGCAAAAGGTGCTTTCCGTCAGTCAATTCCAAAAGCTGGTGCGCAATTAATTGAACCTATCATGAAAGTTGATGTGTTCACGCCTGAAGATCACGTAGGTGATGTTATTGGTGACTTGAACCGTCGTCGTGGCATGATCAAAGATCAAGAGCCTTCTTCTACTGGTGTTCGTATTAAAGCGGATGTACCACTTTCTGAAATGTTCGGTTATATCGGATCATTACGTACAATGACATCTGGCCGTGGTCAATTCTCAATGGAATTTTCTCACTACATGCCTTGTCCTAACAACGTAGCTGAAGCCGTCATTGCCGAAGTTAAAGAACGTGAAGCAGCAAACAAAAAGAAATAGTTTTTAATAACGATTCTTTTTACTAGAAATTCAAAAAGGATGCTTAGGCATCCTTTTTTATTAGCTAATATTTACTATAGCTAATAAAAATATGGCCATTGAAAAACACATGATAAGTTTTGTTGCGTGTTTATGTCTTGGTGATACGCAGCAATGATAAATCGTTTAATAGCATCACTCCACCCGATAATAACATGGCTTTTTCTTACATATTTTTACGCAGTGTTACGATAAGTTGAACGCCCATTTCAAACAAGTATGCCTAAGCCCTTACTCCAATAACCTTTGTACCAATCCATGAATAGGTGAGGAGCATGACAATCCCCTGTCGTGATTTTCGTGGCAACAATTTAACCTTTGTAATTGACAGTGATATACAGTTTAAAACCAATCCATCGTCTCTTATTTCATTGTACTATACCGTCAAAGCGTTTATGACGAGAAATCTCAGGGTATGACAGACTTTAATGGTTGTATAGTCAATAAACGCGCACCCACAGGCTTCCCCCTTCAACTAGTAAAGTAAGCAGACTTAGCTAATAGTTTTTAAATCGTGGTAATAAGACATATTTAAACTAATGACGAATATCATTATCTCAGCCACGGTCATTCTGCACTCAAGTTGTCGCTTTTCGGTTGCATCTTTAAGGTATTTTTTACCATTGTGGGATAAATAGTTTTCAAAAAAACATCGACTTCGCAGGATATATCAACTAATTTCTTCATAGCCCCTCCTTGTGTGATTAATCGTTCTTGGTCGAGAGTCCCTCACGGAACAGGCATTTATTCCAATTTATTAGCCAAAATTCGGGCTTGTTTTGCTATATGATTTAAGGTATACCAAAGAGATTTGTTGTTATTATTTTACTATTTAAGCGTATGGTAATGTATTTGAAAGTCGCAATTAGTAAACAGTTTCTGATGACTTTTAAAATAAAACAAATTAGAAGGGAATATATGAAAAATTCAAAACTAAGCTTCAAGCGTACTAAGTTGTCTTTGTTCGTATCGGCTGCAGTCTCAGTTAGTTCAATATTACCAACCATAGTGGTCGCAGAAGAAAATAAAGATAATAAAGAAAAACTCGAAACCATTACAGTAACGGCATCCAAACGTAGTGTCGGTGTACAAGAGATACCGTACGCAATATCAGCAGTATCTTCTAAAGATTTAAAAAATTCTGGCATTAATAATATGGCAGACTACGCTCATAAAGTACCAGGCCTAGCAATATCTGATCAAGGTAATGGCAGAAGCCAGATTAATATTCGTGGCATTAATACCGGTGAAGTCAGACGTGATAATGTTCGTGCCTCTGAATCCGTAGGTGTCTATTTTGATGATATTCCAATTTCAGCCGTATTGTATAACCCCGATTTAGAGCCATATGATATCGATAGGGTTGAAGTATTGAGAGGACCTCAAGGTACATTGTATGGTTCAGGCTCTTTAGCGGGAACAATCCGTTTAATATCTCATGCTCCTGATATAGAAGTCTTTGAAGGTTCTCTTGATGTGGGTCTATCATCAGTCAGTCACGGCAGTACAGGCCATTCCTATAGAGGTATGATAAATGTTCCATTAGTTGAAGATACCTTAGCAGCCAGGGTAGTACTTTATGATACTCGCCAGGGCGGTTGGATAGATAACTTAGCCCCAGGACCAGGCGGAGGTGAAGATGTTAATGAATCTAATAAAGATGGTGGTCGTTTGGGATTACTTTGGGTGCCTACCGATGAATTAAGTGCAAAGTTTACCTATATTAATCAATCTGTGAATAGTGGCGGCGCTCCTGATGACTTTATGGAATCTGTTGGTGTCGACCGCTTGGTAGAAGTTGGAGCATTGGAACCTGATCAAACATTTGATCCGAGTGGTGAGTATGAGCAGTGGAGATACCTTAAAGAATACTATCAAGATGATGTTGATATTAGTAACCTATTACTAACTTACGACTTTGAAAATATTCAGTTAACCTCTTCTACCAGCTATATAGATCGGTCTATTCGTGTGTTTGCTGATCTTTCAAGTAACAATTTAGGTGGCGGTTATTTTCCTGGCGTGCATAAGCAGCCTGTTCTTGGCATTGCCGTAGATGATATCAAAGATATAACTAATTTCAGCCAAGAAATACGTCTAATGTCAACTGATGAAAGTGATCTACAGTGGATTGTTGGCGCTTACTATAGCAATCAAAAAGTTGATTATAGTCAAATTCTCCCTGTACTAGACCCTAAGGGCTTATCGCTAGATATCTATGAGCCCTTTGGTGCTCCAAACGGTGTTGTATTAGGTGCTGAAGCTAAATTAAAAGTAGAACAACTGGCATTTTTTGGTGAGGTAAATTATCAATTATCTGATAAAACATCTGTTACTGCTGGTTTACGTCAATTTGATACAGAACAGAGTTATGAATTATACACATATGGCGCACTCAACGGCGGTACAACAACAGCACCAACACGTAAGCCTAAAGAGAACGGTATAAACCCCAAATTATTAATTAGCTATAAAGCGACTGATGATATTTTACTATCTGCACAGGCGGCTCGAGGTTTTCGTTTAGGGGGAGCGCAAAGTAATGTTCCTCTTGTAGCTGCAGGTCCTGAAAATGATTGCCCTAGAGATCTAGCGAATTTAGGTGCTAAATTTGATCCTGAAGGATTTGAATCAGAGCACTTGTGGAATTATGAAGTGGGCTTTAAATCCACTTGGGCAAATCAACGCATCACTTTTAATGCTGCAGCCTTTTTTATTGATTATCAAGATTTGCAAATAACGACACGCTTAGCTTGTGGCTCTAGTTTTACCACTAATGCGGGCGGTGCAGAAAGTAAGGGGCTAGAGTTTGAATTTAGAGCATTAGCGACTAATGATTTACAAGTGAGTTTTGGCGGCTCGTATACTAAAGCGAAGTTTACCGAAGACTTGATTTCAAAAGAAGCGGTAGCAGGTGACCCGTTAGTTTTTGTGCCTGAATGGAAATTAAATGCATCGATGACTTATACGAAAACCCTGAGTAAAGAAATTGATGGTTTTGCCAATTTGAGTTACCAATATACTGGAGAAATTGAATCCTTTCTTGATGGAAATCCAAGCAAGCCATCGCGCATTGATAGTAAGCTAGATTCATACAGCACGATTAATTTAAGAGCCGGCATTCAATATGGCTATTGGAGTATAGCGCTTTATGCGAATAACTTATTGGATGAATATGCGGTGGTTCGTTTAGATTCTAGCAACCCTGATGGCCCTGGTGGTTGGGTCTCTGGTGCAACAATTAGACCACGCACTATCGGTGCGAATATCAGTTATGTTTTCTAAACATTTAGCGTAATTTAGGCAGAGTCGACCACGATTAAACAGCTCTAATTCTAGCGGTGACAGTCGCAATCGATATTGCCTTTATTAGGCATGCTAGCTCAGGCCTGAGCTGACAATTATCCGTTTTTAACGGTGTTGGTCAGCTTAGGTTTGAGCTAAATTCTTTTCATAAAAAATAGTTTCACCCTCAATTATTACTCCTAGCGGAGTACGCCCATCACATATTTACCGGATGGGTTCGTTCATTGCTGTACTAATCTATACCTCCCGACCTTTTGCAGATCCTCCTTGTCTACGTATAGTTTTTATAAATATTATTTGAGTAACTTCATTCAAAAATGATCTTATATCATCACTGACAAATGTCATTTGTCTGCGATGATATTGTGTTCGTTTTAGTCTGTTCAATATCATTAATCGTTAGCTATTGCTGATATTGGTGATACTCAACACAAGCTCAATACTTAGTACCGCAGTTAGTTTTATATAAGCAGCGTAGACAGCTCCCTACTGTTCGAAATATAGCAATGCTCTCTCATTGAGTACATCGACTCTGTGGTTGCTGTTTCGGTGATATATTGCTTAGTGAAAGCCGCTTTGCTATAGCGCTAGCTAAAACAAGCAATTGATAGCAATACAAGGTATCTGGTGAAACGTGAGGTGTACATGCCTTAAACATTGCCTACTTGTTTGGCAAGATTAAATAAGTTTGCTGTGTGATGAATGTTTGAATTGCTAGTATTTAGCAAAAGAGTAACACAACTTAGCCAATGAAAGTGGCCGATAGCCTGTTCATTTTTAACTCCCTAGTCGCCAAGCTCATATTTTCAGTGACTTTTGCTGCTAGTGTTATCTACACCAACAACAGCAGTCGTTGAGCTGACAAAGGCAGTGTGCCCGGCTCAGGGAAGTTGTTTAACAATCAAGGCGCACTATACGTTGCACCTCGAAAGTAAAAATAGTAATGGTAATATCGATTGCTATCTCTAGCTGTATCGCCATTTAGGAGACAATGCTTTCTTAAAAAGTAGTTGTAATAAAGTGCAACACACTTGAGTGAAGCTATTATAATTTACTGCAAGCTTGCTTTGCTATTTCCGGAGACTTTGCATAACCAGAATCTCCACTTTGCGGTAAGATAATTCCATTGTCGTTAACATAACTCTCCCAACTTTTTAGTAAGCTGCTGACTATTGATGTATGTTTACTCGACAAGTCATGTAACTCCTGTAAATCCTTCGATAAATCAAATAATTGCCAGCGCCCTTCGCCATAAGGTTGGCACATCCACACCAACTTCCAGTTATCTCTGGTGATGGCTCGACGACCAAACAGTTCCGTCCCGATAGGTACATTTTGGAGTACTGATGTCTCTTGGCCTGTTAAGTAGGGTACTAAAGATTTTCCAGAAGCTGGGTGAATTTTTCGGCCCTGATATAGAGTACCCGGATGAGTTACACCAGCCAAATCAAGAATAGTCGGCGCTATCTCCAATACTGAGATAAATTGCTCTGTTTGTTGCTTTATTGGCGTTAAACCTTGATAAGATATAATTGCAGGAGCACGTATGCCTCCTTCGCTCGAAAACCCCTTAAATAGGCGAAATGGTCCTACGCTGGCTTGCGCCCAATAAGGACCAGTAAACACGTAGGAGTTCTCTTTCCCCATATTTTTTAGGCTATTATCAAAGGCTTTAGGTAACCATTCTTTATTATTGCTCAGGTGGCTAATGTCGTTCCCTTCAGCTCCATTGTCAGACATAAAAATAATGACGGTATTATCGAGCTGGTTAATATCACGAAGATGATCGATTAGCCGGCCGACTTGCTCATCAAGATACTCCACCATCGCCGCGTATATTTCCATTTGTTTAGAGGCTATTTTTTTTTGCTGCGGGTTGAGTGAATTCCAAGCAGCTTCTGCCTCATCATCATTTAATTTAAATGATTGCTCTATCAGCCCTATTTGTTTCATCCTTGCTATCCGTGATCTGCGGAGCTGACTATAACCTTGATCATACTTACCCGCATATAATTCAAGGTAGTCATTAGGAACTTGCAAAGGCCAATGTGGTGCAGTATAGGCTGCAAAAGCAAAGAATGGCTTTTTCAGTGCTTTACCTTCTCCTATGTATTCAATTAATTTGTCTGTGTAATATTTAGAAGAATAAAAATCATCTGGCAGATCAACAACGTGACCATTTTCCTGATAAGTTACAGAAGCAGACTCCGCTAAGCCAGCTTGATCACTAAAGTGGCTAGCTCCGCCTTCTAATAAGGCAAACGACTGTTCAAACCCTCGAGCATCAGGCGTCTGCTCAGAAGACTTACCTAAATGCCATTTACCTGCCATATAGGTCATATACCCGGAATTTTTTAAAAGTTCTGCGATTGTCACTACTGAACTGTTAAGAAAGCCTTCATATCCCGGTTGGCCTAATTGGTTTTCATCCCACTCCTGGTGCATAGTCCCTAGTCCCGCTAGGTGATGCTCTACGCCCGTTAGCAGACTGGCACGGGTCGGTGAACACGCAGGCGCAGTATGGAAATTAGTTAATTTGACACCCGATGCAGCTAAGGCATCAAGGTTTGTTGTCTTTATTTCTCCACCGTATGCCCCTAAGTCGGTATACCCTAGATCGTCCGCGACAATTAGCAAAATATTCGGTTTAGTCTTTTCATTCTGCACAGGTGATATTATGTCTTGAGATAAAGCATATGGCATCCCAGTAATGAATAAAACCATAGTGCATACTGTTATAAGCGTACTAAACAATAAGCTATTTTTTATTTTATTTATTTGAAACGCTTTCATTGAAATTCCTTTAATACTCATTTATAAACGCAACATTCAAACACTTACTATATAGCAAGGTATAAACTTATTAGTTTATTTAAAATATAAAGCCACCTGGCATGTTAATTTAAGCTATCATATTTATTAGCAACATAAAAACAACAAAGAACACACTAGACATAACAATATTGTTATAGCTGAGATGTGCTCAACATTTTAAGAAAAACAACTACACCTTGCTGACTTTTAGCCGCTGTGAGGAACATTCCCCAAGAAAGTAACACCGTTCATTTAGAGCAGTGACATAGATAAAAGGGGTACAAGTTAATAGGATATATAGCTCATCTCTACATGAGAAATGAGCTGATGGGCTAAACAACATTGCTCCATAAGGCATAAACCGCAATCAATAACTGACTACCGATAACCCCCACCTCAGTGACAATGCACTTTCTTTTATACTGGAGAGCGCCCTATACTTGGCTTAATATAAACGCACAAAATATTAGCAGCTTATCTCTGTGTTCAAAAAGTCAAAGCTACCGATAACAATTTGATAGCTTCTACCAAGTTATTTCTCTTTTTTTTAGTTACGTAAAGTTTATAAACCAAAAAATGAGACCGCGTTTTCACCGAGGATTTTGTTTTTACTGTTCGCCGACAATTGTTGATGATTACGCACTAAAGTCCCTACTCGTTGTTCACCCAGCGGGAAAGGCGAATCAGAGCCTAGCATGACTCTGTCATCTCCCATGACTTCAGTTAAAAGCTGTAACGAACCATCACTAAATACCGCGGAATCGACAAAAAATCGATCAGCGTAAGAGGAAGGAAGATTAGGACAGTCTTTTCGAACAATATCGCGATGCTTCCAAGCATTGTCTACGCGGCCAATTTGAAAGGCAAAGTTGCCGCCGCCATGCGCGAAACAAATTTTTAAATCTTTAGAGATACGTTCAAAGGCACCTGATAATATCAATGACATAATCGAAAGTTGGGTTTCAGCTGGCATAGCTACAAGCCATTGCAGCATATATTTTGGCATGCGTTCACCGCCAAGCATATCCCACGGATGCACTAGCACAGGTATATTTTCACTAGCGCAATGCTGTAAAAAGGTCACTATGCCTTCATCATCCATATTTTTATTACCCACATGGTTACCAATTTGCACGCCCACATGGCCATTTTTAGCGGCACGGGAAACCTCTAAACATGAGGCATCAATATCTTGCAACGGCACTTGTGCTAGTGCTTTTAAACGATTGTTATCATGAGCACACATCTCTAATGCTAAATCATTAAAAATTTGCGCACATTCATTCGCTTGCTGCGCTGGTCTTTCATAAGCGAATAGTACTGGGGTTGCACACATCACTTGTATATCAACACCATCTCGGTCCATTTCATTAAGCCGAACAGCGGGATCCCAACACGCCTCGTACACAGGTCGAAATTCTTTATCGCCAAGCATTACCATCGCTTTACCTTGCTCGGTATGCTTCATCCATGGCCAATTATCGCTACCAAAACGTTTGGCTAAATCAGGCCATTGCTTAGGCAAAAAATGGGTGTGCATATCTACTACTGTCATGTTCTCACCTATTAGTTAAATTTTTTATTAAAGCTAGCGATTAGTTGATATAAGCTGTTTAATTCAATCAATTAATCAATTTCAGTTAACGTTAAACTGGATGAATTTCGCCACAATTAGGGCATACCCTTAAGGACTCATTATTAGCAAATTCTTGAAATGCTGGTTGCAAATCTTTTGTTATATCTTTTAGAATAAGTTCAGCTCTATGCACTAGGTGATGACAAGATTGACAGTACCATTCAAACGCATCGACTTGACCTTCTGGGCGTTTTGGCTCAATGACTAAGCAAATACTGCCTTCTTCAGGGCGCTGGGGAGAGTGACGTACAAAAGCTGGCAATAAAAACACATCTCCTTCTTTAAGATGTACTTCTTGTGGCCCTTGTTGTGTCATGACACGTAAAAAGGCATTACCTTTCATTTGATAAAAAAACTCTTCGACTGGATCTACATGGTAATCAAAACGTTCATTTGGACCGCCCACTACTGTTACCATTAAATCCGCATCTTCGAAGACTATTTTATTATTCACCGGTGGTTTTAATAAGTGCTGATGATCTTCGATCCACTGTTGAAAATTGAAACCTTTTAACGCGCTTACATTTTTGATTAATTCAGTCATACATTTCTCCTACAATAGCTACAAGGGTTTATAAGCTATTGCTTTTATTTCAATTAATAAGTGAGGATGTGGTAATTGATGTACCGCTACTGTTGTACGACTAGGTCCTGTTGCATCAAAAAATTCACTATAAACTTTGTTGTAACCAGCAAAATCATTCATATTAACCAAGTAACTACTCAGCTCAACGAGATCCGTTAGCTCTGCGCCAGCCGCTTTTAAGATATCTTCGATGTTGTTAATTACCGCCCTCGTTTGCGCTTCAATCGATAAATTAGTTACGCCCATTTCATCGACGACAACACCTTCAAAACTATTATCTGGCAAGCGTGAACTCGTCCCTGAGACATAAATAAAGTCGCCGGCACGTTTATAATGCGGAAAAGTACCTCTGGGTTTAGCTTTACCGACAATAACTTCAGCATCAGTAGCCTTTACATTGTTTGTCATAAACAGTCCTCTACTTACTTTTGCTGACAGTAAATTCAGCCACACCTAATTTTTCACAGTTAAGGCGAACATGTACCCCAGGTTTTAATGCCTGTGCTGCAGTCGATGCTCCCGCCAGTACAATTGAGCCGGCGGGAAGTATTTTACCCGCATCGCCTGCAACTCGAGAGGCAGCAGCAAGTGAACGCCATGGATTTCCTAAAATTCCTGCACTTGAGCCTATTTCAACAGCTTCGCCATCAAACTCCATCACCATGCCCAGGTTAGCAATATCGGTTTGTGGGTTTTGCCACGCACCTAAGGTAAATCCTGATGAAGAGCAGTTATCGGCTACAACATCTTCCAATGAGAATTTAAAATTGTCATAACGCGAGTCAATAATTTCTAATGCTGGAGCCACAGATTCCACACTCGCCATTACTTCTGCCAATGTGACATTGCCTGATAGCGGCTTTTTCAATAAAAAAGCAATTTCCGGTTCAACTCTTGGATGCACATATTTACCCCATGGTGTTTCGCCACCCTCTTCAATAAACATCGTATCGGTCAGTGGTCCCCAAATCATGTCATCAACACCCATTTGGATCATTTTTGCCCGACTGGTAAATCCCATTTTAATTCCAACTTGTCGCTCTCCTCTAGTTATGCGATTTGCAACTGACTGGGCTTGTACCAGATATGCTTGTGCTAACGTTAGCTTATAACCCTGCGCTGATAACTGAGATATTGCTTCAGCATTTACAGCGGCATCATCTACTATTTTTGCAATGTCGTTAATGTTTGTGCTCATGTTATTAATCCTTGTTGCCGTTAAGTAAATCTAATGCGACATCGGTGATCATATCTTCTTGTCCACCGACCATTTCCCGACGACCCAATTCCACTAAAATATCACGCGTATCTAAACCATAGGTTTGTGCAGCTTTTTCAGCGTGACGTAAAAAGCTCGAATAGACCCCTGCATAACCTAGCGATAAGGTTTCTCTGTCAACACGCACAGGTCGGTCTTGTAGCGGACGTACAATATCGTCGGCAGCATCCATCAAGGTGTATAAATCAGCATTATGTTGCCACCCAAGTTTATTTGCCGCAGCAACTAAAACTTCGAGTGGCGCATTACCTGCACCGGCCCCCATCCCTGAAAGTGAAGCATCCACTCGCGTTACCCCATGCTCTACCGCGACAATTGAGTTAGCCACACCCAATGACAAATTATGATGAGCATGAATGCCAATTTCAGTTTCTGTATTAAGTACCTGTTTATAAGCTTCTACTCGGGCCACAATATCTTGCATGGTCATAGCACCCGCAGAATCGGTAATGTAGACACATTGCGCGCCATAAGACTCCATCAATTTAGCTTGTTGCGCTAATTTTTCCGGGCTATTCATATGAGACATCATCAAAAAACCACAGGTATCCATACCAAGCTCACGTGCATATTCAATGTGCTGACGAGAGACATCTGCTTCAGTGCAATGCGTAGCAACACGCACTGAACGTATGCCAGCATCCCATGCCCATTTCAAATCTTCCTTAACGGCAATGCCTGGGAGAATCAAAGTGGTTAAACGAGTGTTTTCCACTGCATCACTGACCGCTTCGATCCATTCTCTGTCGGTATGTGAGCCAAAACCATAGTTAAAACTTGCGCCACCTAAACCATCACCGTGCGCGATTTCAATGGCGTCAACGCCAGCTTTATCGATCGCTTTCGCAATAGTTTGCACCTGCGCTAAACTATACATATGACTCAATGAATGCATACCATCACGCAAAGTGACATCTTGAAGATAAATTTTATTTTGTTGAGTATTCACTTGATTAGCTGTTGTCATATTCAATCCTGCCCTTAGCCCTTGTCTGCTTGCTGAAACTTAACTTGTGCCATACTTTGAGCTATGCGCTCGGCAGTACCTAGGGCTGCTGAGGTCATAATGTCTAAATTTCCGGCATAGGCTGGCAGGTAGTGAGCAGCACCCTCAACTTCTAAAAATATTGACGATTTCAAACCAGAGAATTGGCCATAGCCTGGAATAAGTAACGGATTCTCTTTTTCAAATCGTTCAAACTGTACTTGTTGTTTTAATCGATAACCAGGCACGTAGCTTTGTACTTTAGCGACCATTTCTTCAACAGCAGCTTTAATGTCTGCTTCACTTAAGCCCTTATTTTCAGGTAATTCACTGAAAACAAAAACCGTATCACGCATCATGACAGGCGGCTCTGCCGGATTAAGCACAATAATCGCTTTACCTCTACTCGCCCCACCTACTTGCTCAATAGCTCTGGATGTTGTTTGAGTAAATTCATCAATGTTCGCCCGAGTACCCGGCCCGGCTGATTTTGATGAAATGGAGGCAATAATTTCCGCGTAATGTACGGTTAAATGCTGGCTTACAGCAGCAACCATAGGAATCGTTGCTTGCCCACCACAGGTGACCATGTTGACATTGCCCGCTTGCAGGTTGTCCTCAAGGTTGACCACAGGTACGGTATAAGGTCCAATTGCGGCAGGCGTTAAATCAATCACTTGCTTGCCATGATCCTGTAATATTTTATTGTGATGCTGGTGTGCCCCTGCGGAAGTAGCATCAAAAACAATGCTAATGTCGGCAAATTCAGCTAGCTTCACTAAACCGTCGATACCTTGATGTGTTGTGGTAACCCCCATACTTTCGGCACGAGCTAAACCATCCGATTCAGGGTCAATCCCGACCATGGCAGCCATTGCCAATGTTTTGGAGCTACGCAGTACCTTGATCATTAAGTCAGTGCCAATGTTGCCGGAGCCTATGATGGCAACTTTGGTTTTATTTATATTGTTCGACATATTATTTCTCTCCTGAAAATGACACGCGCACGCTACCTAAGCCTGAAATTCTCGCTTCAATATTGTCACCTGGTGCTACTTGCACCATAGGCCCTAATGCACCAGTTAATAGAATGTCACCCGCTTTTAATGGTGTACCGTTGTCAACAAAGGTTTTTGCCAACCACACTGCAGCATTCAATGGATTACCTAAACATGCTTGGCCAGCGCCCGTTGAGATTTGCTCTCCTTTACGCTCCATGACCATGCCGCATAGTTGCAGATCTAGCTCGGCTAATTTTGTTGGCTTGCTACCTAAGACAAAAAGCCCAGAAGAGGCGTTATCACTGATGGTATCAACAATATTAATGTTCCAGTTTTCGATGCGACTACCGACAATTTCAATTGCCGCTAACGCATAATCCGTGGCATTGATAATATCGACGACGGTTGGGTTTGCCATGCTGATGTCTTGCTTTAAAACCAAAGCAACCTCGGCCTCAACCTTTGGCTGCATAATGCCATCAAGTGGGATTTTCGTACCTTCAGCAACAAACATATCGGCATAAAGCACGCCAAAGTCAGGTTGGTCTACGCCTAGCTGTGCTTGTACTGACTTAGAAGTTAAGCCTGCTTTAACCCCCACGACACGACGGCCTTGTGCTTGCCAATATTCGGTATTGATCTGCTGCACCGCGTAAGCAGACGCTAAACAGTTATCATCAAGTAATTCACGAACAGGTGCACAAGGAGTACCGGTTTCATAGGCCTGACGAATTTGTAATGCTGCTTGGGTTATATTTGAAGTTGTCATATTGATCCTACGTTATAATTTAATGCAAATATTGGTTGGCTCTGAGTAAAAGCCTAAGGAATGAACGCCACCTTCTCTACCAACTCCTGAAAGTTTTACGCCGCCAAAAGGCGTTCTTAAATCTCTTAAATACCATGAATTCACCCAACAAATACCGACTTCCATTTGCCCTGCCACGCGATGGGCTCGTGCTAGGTTTGTCGTCCAAACTGTTGCACACAAGCCGTAGTTGCTATCGTTCGCCATAGCAATTGCTTGTGCTTCATCGTCGAAAGGGGCAATGTGACAAACTGGGCCAAAGACTTCTTGTTTAACTATCTTTGCCTGTTCAGTTAAGCCTGTAAAAATTGTTGGTTGCACAAAAGCCCCATTATCTCTAGCGTCACCAAACACAGGAACATTGCCGCCAGTAATAACATTGGCGCCCTCTTCAACAGCTGATTTATAGTAAGAAAGGACTTTATCGCGATGCTTATGAGAAATAACTGGCCCCATATCGGTATCTTCATCCAATGGCCAGCCAATATTAATTTGCTCAGCTTTTACTTTCATTGCTTGAACAAATTTATCGAAAATAGAGCGATGAACATAGACTCGCTCAGTACACATGCAGACTTGACCACCGTTAGTAAACACTGAACGAGCCGTGCCATTGACTGCTTCGTCAAAGTCACAATCTTCAAAGACGATAGCGGAATTTTTGCCACCCAGTTCAAACGACAAGCCCTTAACACCATCGGCTGCTGCCCGCATAATGGCTGAGCCAGTACTTGATTCGCCTGTAAACGTAATGGCATCCACGCCTTCATGAGTGGTTAGAAACTCGCCGGCAGATTGATGGCCAAAGCCATGAACTAGATTAAAGACCCCAGCAGGAATTCCCGCCTCATGCATGACTTCAGCAAGTAAGGTGGCCGTTGCCGGGGTTTCTTCAGATGGTTTAGCAATAATGACATTACCGGCGGCCATTGCCGGTGCCAACTTCCAAGTCATTAACAGTAAAGGTAAGTTCCATGGGGCAATAACCGCAACAACACCAAGCGGTTTATTTACTGCGTAGTTTAATGCGCCCGTACCATCAGGGGTATCAGTATGAAAACACTCGGTCGATTGTGATTTAACCATATCAGCAAAAGCGCGAAAATTAGCCGCGCCTCGAGGAATATCAATGGTTCTGGCTTGGAAAAATGATTTGCCGGTATCCGCCATTTCAGCAGCGACAAATTCATCAAATCGCGCCTCAATACCGTCAGCAACCTTATGTAGTAATTGGCAACGTTGCGCTAAAGGCATGCCCCCCCACTCACCACGTAACGCTTTCCGAGCCGCCTTAACCGCTTGATCAACAAGATCAGCACTGGCTTCTGCAACTTGGTTTATCACCGAACCATCGACAGGATTGACATTATCAAATAACATATCACTTGAGACGAATTTACCGTCGACGTAATTTTTTAATATGCCACCGAAGTGAGGGACTTGTTCATTCATTGTGATACGTTCCGAGTTGCTCTATTTGGATTGATTTTACGAAACCTTGTCATACTATAAAAATAATTTATCTCGCCGCTTTTATATCAATTTTGTTATATCGATATTTGCCATCCTTTTACTCAAACAAAAGCTGTAAAACAAAGTGATTGAAGTAGCTGTCGTTACCGCTATGGCGAACACTTACCTTTGCTTTTTACTCAAGCAAAAGCAATTGGCTGCTAATTTGAAATATATAGGTCAACTTACTAGCTCAGTGCACAAGCAAGCCCTTGTTTTAAGCCCTGAAGCAAATACCGTAAAAATTATTTTAGTTATTGATAGTGATGCTTTGCCGATTAAATTGATTTTAACTGGCAGTGGCGTACATGACAGCACTCAGGCACATGAACTTATTGAACGGTGAGCGGAATGTGACTTTATTGTGGCGAATAAACTCCAGGGCATAGAAGCGATCGAAATAATCAAACGCCTACTGCTAAGAATATTTACCTAAAAAAAATTTTAAACTAAGAAAGGTTTTGTATCTGAGTCAGCATTAATTAACCTGAAAGCTAGATAAGGGTTTAACTAATTACCCATTGAGCACTCAGACCTCGCGACTAAAAGGATTTGCAAACAATAGAGGGGGGAAAGATAGATAAGCTAGTATCAAAACTATTCTTGCATTGACCTGATGTCAATTTTGACCAAGCTTACTCATTGACATAACTTCTTTACTATAATATTTTTAACTAAATTAACTCACTTGTTATAGTACTTTCATTAACTCTACTTCAACATTGCCATTAAGGAATTACCCATGAATCCGAATATGTTAGAAAGACATCTAACATCACGCCTGAAGTTTAAGTATTTGCAACTGCTAGTTACCGTGGGTGAACAACGAAATATATTTAAAGCTGCACAAATTCATAATATGGCGCAACCAGCGGCAACAAAAATCATCCGAGATATTGAATCTACCCTTAACATTAATTTGTTTGATAGATCATCTCGCGGCGTTACGCCAACACTGTATGGTGACGTATTAATCAAACATGCAAAACTGATTTTGTCGCAAGTAAAGCATGCGAGTGAAGAGCTTTCTTCCTTACAAGGTGGGCTTTCTGGTCGTGTTGCTGTCGGAAGTTTACTTGCAGCCAATGCCACACTGCTGCCTAATGCAATCGGAAAATTGAAAAAAAACAGACCTAACGTTTCGGTATCCTTAAGGGAGGGAACCGGCGATTTGTTACTAAATGCATTAAAGATAGACGACTTAGATATTTTGGTTGGCCGTATTCCCGAAGCGCCAGACGAAGATGGTCTAGTGAATGAAATATTGTATTACGACCCAGTAGTGATAGTTACCCGAACTGGACACCCTCTGCAAAGTAGAGGTCGATTGGCATTAAAAGATTTGGTTGATGAGGATTGGATATTACCGCCACCTGAAACCATGCTGAGAAACGAAATTGAATTTGCTTTTCATAAAAAAGGCCTGAACGTACCAAATAACCCAGTTGAATCAGTCTCCGTATTAACCAACAGGACCTTATTGAAAAATACAGATATGATCACTGTATTACCGCTACAAGTAGCCCTAACTTACGAAGAGATTGGCTTATTAAAACGCTTAGATACTTCGGTCATAATGGAGCCGGGCCCTATTGGCGTGACTTTACGTGCAAAAAGGGAATTACCCCCTGCCGCACATTACTTATTAGAAGCTTTACGTGAAGAAGCTGCTGAATTAACTAAACAGTATAAAAATTTATTTTAGTCAAAAAAAATAGCAATAAAATGATGTCTATTTTAATCACCATTTCGGTAAAGCATAAATTAAATTTCAACATTTACGCTTAACGAAAGGCATTTTATATCACTTACGAACGGGATGTCTGTGATGTACTTATCATCTTGATGTCACTTGCTGATTATCTAAATAACACCTGTGAGGGTTAACGACTTTTCTTACAAAGATATATACAGTTATTTACAGCAATAATCTAATGAATCAATTAGTTGTAAAATCTATCAACCTGACTGATGTAATTACCGTTATTTACTTAAAAATATTTTACTCATATCAAGCAATGTAGAACCATAGCGCAAGATATAATAAATTAATAAGCAGCTACAGGCATTACACTCGCATTGGCATACGGCAGGGCATAGTTGCCGATACGAGTGGTTATATAACCTGCTTGAAAGATCAACAGACCCGAACCTAAATTAACTTTAAAATTACAAGCCTATAAATAAAATTGCCAGAACTCCCACAGGTGCGATAAATTTTATAATCACTAGCCAAGGTTTATGCAACGAACTTCCAGCGCTAGAAAACTCTTGTTCTACCACTCTAGCTTTCATTACCCAAGCGCAAAATAGCACAATAAGTAACGCATTTAACGGGATCATTATATTGGCGACAAAGTGGTCCATTAAATCAAAGATGGTCTTGCTGGAAAGCGAATTAATAAATCCTAATGGCTTAAAATTTGAGAGAATATTAAAAGACATAGCAGCTCCTAAGCCTAATATTGCAGCGCCTGAAGCGGCAATTACTGTCGACTTAACACGACTAAATTGATATTTGTCAGATAAATACCTGACAATACATTCAAGCATCGACAGCGCCGTAGTTAATGCTGCACCCGCAAGTAACAAGAAGAACAATAGGGATATCCATTGCCCACCGGCAACTTGACCAAAAGCAATTGGCAGTGTTTCAAATATTAACCCCGGCCCGCTTGATGGCTCTAAGCCAAAAGCAAACACAAAAGGAAAGATTGCTAAGCCTGCCAATAAAGCGACTAAAGTGTCAGCAAAAGAAACTACCAGAACAGAGCGAGGAATCGAGATATCTTTGGATAAGTAACCGCCATAAGCCATCACGCTGCCAGCACCAACACCAAGTGAGAAGAACGCTTGTCCCATTGCAGCCAACACCACATCTGTAGTTATTTTTGATAAGTCAGGGCTAAATAAGTAATTAAAACCTTTAGCAAAATCACCAGCAATAGTTGCATAAATAACCAATAAGACCAAGATAATAAAAAGCAGGGGCATTAAAAACTTAACACATTTTTCCAGGCCATCTTTTAAGCCACGAGAAATAATAAAAGCGCTAAAACTGATAAAGACAAGCAATAAGAATATACTTTTACTGGCTGAGCCAGATAGTAATTGAAAGTATGATTTTGAGCCTTCGCTATCAATATTATTAAAGGTGCCTAGTAATGATTGCGCGGTATAATCGACGGTCCAACCAGCAACCACACTATAATAAGACAACGCAATAAATGGTATAAGCAAACTCAGCCAACCAATAACATGCCACGCTTTGTTCGCCCCATTTTCTTTTACTAAAGCTTTCATTGTGCCAAGTGGATCTTGCCTACCTTGTCGGCCCAATATCAACTCAGCAACCATAATAGGAGCAGCAAAACAAAGTAACGCTAGGATATAAACTAAAACAAAAGCGCCACCACCATTAGTGCCAACAACATAAGGGAAGCGCCAGATATTGCCTAAGCCTACAGCAATACCAATGGTTGCCATTAAAAAACTGGTTTTAGATGACCAAGTAACATTGCTACTGGTATCGCTTGAAATACTCATAAGCTATTCCTATTTACTTCTTTTAAAAAGCATCATTTATTCATAAAAAAGTTACGTCAAAAAAAATCGTTCAACACATGAATAAGTTGTAAATGAATTTAAGTAACAGCTAGCTTGCGATTAAACTCTTCTTCTTTATAAGTTTCGTTTTCCATGATATTTTTCAACCGCGCAACAGCGTCCCAAACATCTATATAGCGTAAATATAATGGCGTTAAACCAAATCGTAATGTGTCTGGCGCTCTAAAGTCACCCATAACACCCGCAGCAATTAACGCTTGTACAATTGCATACCCTTCATTGTGACTAATAGCAATCTGGCTACCGCGACGCTTTGCATCTCTTGGGCTTATAATATTAAAATCAAATTGAGCACATTCTTGCTCAATCAGCTGAATAAATAAATCACCCATTTTTTGGGATTTTTTGCGGAGGGCATCTATATCAGCACGCGCCGTAATCTCAATGCCGATCTCACTGACAGCCAAACTAATAATACCTTGAGTTCCCGATAACATTTGATTGATATTATCTGCTGGGCGGTAATCTCGTTCGAAGGCAAAAGGTTCTGCGTGACTATACCAACCTGTTAACGGCTGTAATGCTATACCTTGATGACGTTTGGCACAAAACACAAATGCGGGGCTACCTGGGCCACCATTATAATATTTATAAGTACAACCAATCGCAAAGTCGACATTACACGCATTTAAATCAATAGGTAAGGCGCCACCACTGTGACATAAATCCCAAACTGAAATGGCACCACAAGCCTGTGTTTTTTCAGTTATCTTTTTCATATCAAGTAAGCGACCCGACTTATAGTGCACTTGAGTAATACACACAACCGCCACTGACTCATCAATCGCGGCAAGAATTCCCTCTTCTTCTTCAGCAAAAACTATTTCTACACTATTACCTAAAAGCTTTACTAGTCCTTGTACCATGTAGTTATCGGTTGGAAAGTTACTCCCTTCCATTACTATTTTTTTACGATTTGGGTTGAGCGTTAGCGCGGCGGAAACTACTTTAAAAATATTAATGCCCGTTGCATCAGTAACAACAACTTCACCGGCATTAGCACCGATTGTCAGTGCTAGCTTATCCCCAATAGATTGACTTAATGTGAACCAATTATGGACATTCCAACTTTTTATGAGACTTTTTCCCCAATGCTCGTTAATGACTTCTTGTGCTTTAGTAATAGCTTTTTTTGGCATAGCACCCAAGGAGTTACCACACATATAAATGTCATTTTCTGGCAGACTAAACTCTTCTCGAAAGCAGGCTAGGCTATCTTGCTGATCTAATTTTACACAATCACTTCTATTTAATTTTTGCATTCTATTCTCTCTAGACCGATGGTGGAACATGGTATTTGCTCAAACTTTACCAGTAAAATTTATTACTGACATTTTATAGTACCAGTCTAACCAAGCTTGAAATAACTTAAAAATAATATAAATCAATACCCTTATATTATTTTCGTTATAGCTAAAGTGAAGCTAGTCAATGACGAAAACTCAATACAAAAAGCTAGAGTACCGCTATCCGCTTACTCATAGCTTCGGTCGGACTAAAAAATTGTCGAAGCAACTTTGTAAGGTGTAGATGTTTGCTAATTATCGTTATTAAGCAATGCGTGCTTTGGCTATAGCGATATAGCACCAGCATGGACTAACATGTCTTAAAGTTGCTTGAACTATAAAAACAAAAAAGACGCCGGAGCGTCTTTTTAAGGTTTGGCGTTAAAAATTATTAAGCAATACACCCGTTAAGGTAAAAACGATACAACACCAGCACCAACCGTACGACTCTCAGCTGCGCACCAGAGGTACTTGCGAAAATCACTAAAAACAGTCCATTGGGACTGTTTTATTAACGTATTTCCTCATCACGGATAAACCCGTGAAGCTGGTCGTACTAAAAACAAAAAAAGACGCCGAAGCGTCTTTTAAGGTGTAGCTGTTGTCTAAATATCGTTATTACGCGATGATTTTAGATACAACACCAGCACCAACTGTACGACTCTCAGCTGCGCACCAGAGGTACTTGCGAAAATCACTAAAAACAGTCCTTTGGGACTGTTTTATTAACGTATTTCCTCATCACGGATAAACCCGTGAAGCTGGTCGTACTGAAAACAAAAAAGACGCCGAAGCGTCTTTTTAAGGTTTGGTGTCTAAAAATTATTAAGCAATAATT
>Ga0209344_10002172_pt1 | contig 22763 bp, 17 predicted proteins | sample Cruoilmetagenom6_FD_187293 | JGI IMG/M metagenome (GOLD analysis project Ga0209344, IMG submission 187293) | Oil polluted marine microbial communities from Coal Oil Point, Santa Barbara, California, USA - Santa Barbara Oil Seep Sample 6 (SPAdes)... | ecosystem: Environmental > Aquatic > Marine... | reverse complement strand
AAGCTAATTGCCATTCCATACCTCCTACGTCGTCGCATAAAAAGTGTTTATTCACAAGGTTAATATTGTTTTAGAGGAATTTATGAACCTCGCTAAATAACTCGATTTCATTAACTTTGTAAAAGCAACATTTAGAATAAATTTTCTAAAAAAACTGCAGCATGCCATAGCGCCAGCTGGCTCTTTCACTAAAAAGGTCTACCTGACCTTTTCTTAACTCTCTGCCCTGCTTTTAACCAAATCGACGAAGGAGATTCGCGAATTCATTTGAAATTTTTGTAAATAATTATACATGTGAGTAAAAATAAAATTCTATGCACTTGCTGTAATTAGAACTTCAATTAATCATTTTTTTTCGTGTTTAACTATTAGTATTTTGGAAGAAATTAACCGCTCATCGCCTATATTTTAGGCTATTTGGTGTTAAGAAAATGTGCAGTTTATATTTCTAGCTAAATACGAATTGAAGTTCAATTTTAATTAAGTATTCAAAACAGCTAAACACTTCCCTATTATATTTCATTCTAATCATCCACTGCATAATTCTCTCAAAATAGCCTATTGTTTTATTAAATTGAGATTAGTTAGAATTATAACCTATTATAATTTATAATATGTACGAGCGTGGATAAAGTTTATGAGATTGCTTCATCTTTATAAATAATTCTTACTGCATTTGCACTTTAAAACGATAACAGTAAAAAGTAAACTAAACCAATTATTACCAGTACATATTGCTAATTGATACTTTTTCTTTTACATTTACATACCGTAATTTGAAAACTAACTCCTTTGTAATTGAGAACAAATAATTTCCTTTAGTTTAATTGTTTCATGAATTCAAAAGATATAATAATACTTGAGAAACTTAAAATTGGTAACTCTTCTGGCTACAAAGAATTATTTGATTTTTATTACATGCCATTATGTGTTTATTCTCTAAAATATTGTGATTCTTTTGCATTGGCTGAAGATATAGTTCAAGACCTATTTATCAAATTTTGGGATGAAAAATTATATATGAAACTTGATGGAGTTATTGGTCCTTATCTTTTTAAATCAGTAAAAAATAACACCTTACAAGTTTTAAAGAAAAAATCTAAATACCGTTTTGAAGAAATTGAAGATCACGTTAATAAATTAATGGGAGATGAAATTGTGGATATGGCAATTCTTGAAGGAGACAGGGAAAAATTATTCAAAGAAATTGAACTCTTACCGTCAAAATGTAAAGCGGTTTTTAAAGCAATTGTATTGGATGACTTAAAATATAAGGATGTTGCTTCAAAACTCGGCATTTCAGTAAATACAGTCAAAACGCATTACTCAAGAGCGTTAAAACAATTGCGAAAATCTTTAAATTCAATCATTATTTTACTTTTAGTTCAAAAAAGTTAATTTTTTTGTCACCCATTTTTGACCTTTTGTTATATAACTAATAAGATAGATCATTGATGAATAAAATTAGCACATATACTTTAAGCCTTTTTTTAGCTTACACCTCTAATGAAATAACCGATCAGGAATTTCACGCTTTAGAACAATGGGTAAATAAGAGTTCTGAAAACAAAAAAAAGTTTTCAGATTATTTGCATTTCCATAAGAAATCGAGAAGAATAGGGTTTGCGGATAATCTTGACAAGGATAGAGCTTGGAATAATATATTATCAGAACTGGAAAAGCCATTACTACATATTCCTATTTCTAAAAAAGAAACATTCAAAATTAAATATTTAAAATCGGCATCAAATATTTTAAAATATACCGCTGTTATAATATTATTTCTTGGAATAGGGTATTTATACCAAAATGATTATTTAACTAGTGACCCTGTTATTATCATTCCGGATGATAGCATAACCCTACAACTAGAGAATGGTAATATAGAAATTATTACTCAAGATGGTAAAACTAAAATAGTTGATTCAAAAGGCAAAATTGTAGGAACTCAAAATGGGAATCAATTAATCTACAATAACAAGGTAGAAAAAGAGACTTTAATTTACAATACACTAACAGTTCCTTATGGTAAACGTTTTGAAATTCAATTATCAGATGGCACCAATGTCCATTTAAATGCTGGTTCATCATTAAAATATCCAGTTCAGTTTATTGAGGGTAAAAACCGACAAGTATTTTTAAAAGGTGAAGCCTATTTCTCTGTTACAAAGAATGAAAGTCATCCTTTCATAGTCAATGCTGATGAAGTTAATATAAGGGTTCTAGGTACAGAATTTAATGTATCTGCCTATTCGGAGGATAAACAAATCAATACAGTATTAGTAAAAGGTGCAGTGAGTGTTTATAATAAAGAGGAATCTTATAATCCTGAAGCAGTAATAAACTTAAAGTCTGGCTTCAAAGCATCATGGGAGAAGAACAGAAATCAAGCAACAGTTGAAAAAGTAGATACTGGAATATACACTGCTTGGAGGAAAGGCAGTTTGATATTGAAGGAAGTTGCCTTTAATGATATTCTTAAAAAATTAGAGCGTCAGTATGATGTAACATTTATAAATAATAATCCATCTTTAGGAAATAGGAATTTTACAGCAAGGTTTGATATTGAAGATATCTATCTTGTTATGGAAAACTTAAGCCAATATGCATCTTTTAGCTATGAGTTTAATGAAAACCAAATAATTATTAACCATTAATATATATGATAAAAAGCCAATTCAATTATTAATCATAAGTAATAAAATATTAACTAAACTAAATAGAACATAATTATGAAAAAAATCACTAATGGAGAATTGCAATATCGTTGCTTACTTAAGATAAGTTTAAAAATGAAGTTTACTACTCTTTTTCTAATGATATTTCTATTTCAGATGAATGCACATGATGTATTAAGTCAAAAAAGAAAAATATCGCTTAATATGGAGCAAGTAACTATTGAAAATGTCTTAAATAAAATAGAAACAGAAACTGATTATAAATTTTTATTTGAAGACAATGTTTTTGATTCTAATAGAGTTGTAAGTATTACAGTAAAAAAAGAAGAGCTATCTTCCATTCTTAATACCCTATTCAAAGACATCAATGTTTCCATTATTTTTTTAGAGAAACAAATCCATATTAAGGCTGGTAACACAACCTTACCAAAAAAGGAAAAAACAACTATAAAGAATAAAATTATTCAGGAGAATACAATTAACGGTGTCGTTAAAGATACTAAAGGAGAATTATTAATTGGTGTTAATATTGTTGTAGAAGGAACAAGCACTGGTGTAGCAACAGATTTTGATGGAAAATATGAATTAACTATCAAAGATAAAACTAAAATTACCTTAGTAGCATCATATCAAGGGTTTTTAACATTTAGACAGGAAATTGATTTTTCAACCAATCATAGTCAAGTGTTAAACATTGATTTAAAAGAAGACGCTATGTCACTTGAAGAGGTTGTTATAACTGGAAATATTAATCCTAGAAAAAGAATAGAATCAAGTGTTGCTTCAACTACTTTAAACGCAAAAGAAATGGAGCAAAGAGTAGCAAGGAGTAGTGTTGATTTATTAAAAGCTGTACCTGGGCTTTGGGTAGAAAGTACTGGTGGTGAAGCTCCTGCAAGTGTTAGAGTTAGAGGTTTTGTTAGCGGTGGGTTTACTTTTGTTGGTATAATGGAAGATGGATTGCCAGTATTTCAGGGTGGATATGGTATAATACCCTCACCAGACCAGTTTTACAAAGCAGATTTAAGTCTAAAAAATATGGAAGCAATTCGAGGAGGTACTGCTCCAATTACTATGCAAGGGGTTGCAGGGGCTGTTATAAATAATATTTCAAAAGTTGGGACTGATGAGTTTAAAGGAGTTGCAAAGTTATCATATAACCCAGTGCAAAATATGGAACGACTTGATTTGAATATAGGTGGGCCAATAACTGAAGGGTTAAATTATAATATTGGTGGATTTGTAAGAACTGGTAGAGGTGCATACAATGCCGATTACGCTTTTAATAAGGGTGGCCAGTTAAAAGGAAATATAATAAAGCATTTTAAAAATGGAAAAGGATTTGTAAAAGTATCTGCTAAGTATATCAATGATCGTGTTAACTGGAACTTACCCTCTCCCTATATTTTTAGATCAAATGGTGATTTAGATGAAATACCAGGATTTGATTTGAAAAAAGATGGTGCTTCAATAGGAAAAGTTGACACAAAAATAAACTACACATTACCCGGCGGAAAAGAAGTAAAGAAAGATTTAAAAGATGGTTTTCACACAGAATTATTTTCAGCAGGTTTTGAATATCAACAAGAATTAGGTAATAATTGGAGGCTTAATAATAGATTTAGAATTGATGATATTACATATAATAATGAAGGAGATCTTTCAGTAGGGATTGCCCCATTAGATCCTAATACTCCTTATTTTTATACAGATGGGACACAAGTAAATGATGTAGCAAATTTAAATGGAAATGGTCTTTCATTACCAACGGTTATACTTGATGTTGAGAATGAATATAATAATGTTGTAAATCGATTAGAATTTACAAAGAAATTCGAAAATAATGCTTTATTGATAGGTGTGGAATTTTTTAACTACAAACAAAAATCCAATGCCGCTCAAGCTTTAACACTTAAGGAAGTTACAAATTTGCCTAGAATTTTAGTCCCAGGTGCACCTGGATCAGGTCTAACTCCACTTGCTTTATTATCACCTGCAGGAATTTCAAAAGCAAGTGGTACTGAAAATACATATTCGATTTGGATATCTGATGAATTAAAAGTGTCCGATAATTTTAGAGTAGATATGGGCTTTCGATTAGACAATAAGAAGGTAGATGCTACAATTGCAACTAAAGAAGGTGCGCCAATATTTGTAGGAGGTGCTGGTTTTACTTTTGGTGATAATTTTTCAATTAAGGACGAAAGTACAAACTGGGCTGCTAGTGTTGGTGTAAATTACAAATTAAATGAAACAACTGCTCTTTTCGCTAGAGGAAGTAGAGCTTACAATGGAATTAAACTAGGAGATTATACTACTGATGACGCTGATATAGATGAATTAAAAAGCATTGAAGATAGAGTAATTTACCAGATGGAAACCGGTATAAAATATGGCTCTAGTAATTTTACCATATTTGGAAGTTTATTGTATGCAGAAGTTAATAATCTTACAGGTTCTATTAGTGTACCGGATACAAATGGTTCTTTAAAAACACAAACAACAATTCTCTCAACAAGAACATTATCAGCTGAGATAGAAGCAATGTATAAATTAAACGATAATTTTAATTTTAAGTTTACCAGCACATTGCAAGATGCTGAATATACAGATTTTACTTTTGTTGGAGGCGAAGGAACAATTGCCGAAGGAGAAACATTTGATTGGTCTGGTAATAAAGCTGAAAGAGCCCCAAGTTTTATTTCAGATTTAACAGGCTCTTATTCTAACAAAAAAATTAATGCTTTTTTAAGCTTTAGATATTATTCTAGTCGCTGGTCAACTGCTGGAAATAACGTTAAGTTAAGTGCATTTTCAGAATTTTATGCAGGTGCAGGATATAATTTTAATAAAAAGTTTAGGTTAAATGTTAGCATAGCTAACCTTTTTAATACTGTAGCATTAACTGAAGGAAATACGAGAGGTGACCAATTTGTTGACCCCGATGCTATTGATGGGACCTATAGCTTAGGAAGAAGAACTTTTCCTTTTTCTGTCTTTACAAGTTTAACATATAATTTTTAAAATAAAAATAGAGGCTACCGTAAAAGGTGGCCTCTTAAATATTTATAGAACAGTAATGAAAAAAGATGGTTTTTTTATTATTACCAAGTCTATTTTTTAATGAATTCATAAAAGTAAAAAATATAATTTCATGTTTAACAGAAAAACTATTTTAACTTTTGCCTTAGTGTTTGTGGTTCTTATGACATTTCTAGCATTTGGAACATTTGATTACAATTTTTCTCATTCTATAATTAATACTGATTCGATTTGGGCAAATTTTTTTAATCAATTCGGAGAAATTCCAGCGATTCTCCTGTTGTTAATTGGTATAACTATTTTATTTGGTGCAAGAAAAAAAGAGATCCTTTGGCGTAATATTCTGAGCCATGTACTTGCAGTACCTTTTATAGCATTATTTTCATATGCCATAACTTCAATGCCTGTAAGATACATGTATGAAAATCACGTGACTGGCCTTGGAGAAGATGTACCTCAAGTTTTAAATATAACTACCATAATTCTGGCAATCATTCTTTTTATTATAGCGATGTTCATTGAACGTAAAATTGATGATTCAAAGTTCAAAGAGATGAGAAAAGCGGCTATTCTCTTTATTCTTCTTGTTGTAGGAGAAATAATTCTAGTTACTGTTTTAAAAGAGATTTGGGGTCGACCTAGAATGAGAATCCTTGAGTCTATAGATGGATTTAAAATGTGGTACGAGATCAATGGGCCAGCTTTAAATAATAATTACAAATCATTTCCTTCAGGTCATACATCAACTGCATTTACAGTTATTGCTTATACGTTATTTTTTAGTTATTTCAAGAATGTTAATAAAAAAATTGTCTTGATTATTGCTATTACTTGGGGAGTTTTAGTTGCGTTGAGTAGAGTTGTTCTAGGAGCACATTTCCTCAGCGATGTCATCACTGGAGGCTACATTACTATTTTCCTCTTTATAATTCTCACTATTTTGATTTTTGGATCTTCTGAAAATGATAAACTGTCGCAAAGTTGATAAAAAAGAGTTTCAATTCTTTTTCTAGACTTTCTAAAAATATAAACTAACTATGAAAAAAACACGAAAAGTACTTTCCAGAATATGGAATATTTCGGTGAAATTCTTAGGATATCTAATTGCGGCAGTGATTGCTGTCGCTTTATTTTTATATTATATATGGCTCCCATATAAAGTGCAAAGCTATACTCCCACCGATCCGGTCCATATGGAGCAAAAACAGGGTTATTTGAAAACTATATTGGGTAATCAAAGAAAAAGCCCCAATGTGGTAGTCATATTGTTTGATGATTTGGGATATGGCGATTTAAGTTGTTATGGGAATAAACTCATTCAGACTCCAGCTATAGATAGTATAGCCAGTCGTGGGGTAAAATTGACCCATTTTTACTCCAGCTCATCTGCATGTACACCATCCCGAGCTGGTCTATTGACAGGGCGATTGCCTGCCAGGGCACGGGCAGGTGATCTCGTATTTATGCCTGAAGGACACATTGGTTCAAAGGTTAGGAAATTAATGGGGCAAGCCAATGAACTCCCAAAAGATGAGATTTTATTGCCGGAAGTTTTCAAGGCAGCTGGTTATAAAACCGGTATGTTGGGAAAATGGCACCTCGGGGATCTCGAAGGACATTTGCCCAACGATTTTGGGTTTGATGAGTATTATGGTGTCCGTTATAGTAATGACATGTTACCCTTACATATCTATAGAAATACAACTATTGAGGAAGAGGATGAAACCGAATTGGTGAGCGGAAGTGGTTTATATCTTGATCCGGATGAGCCATTGAAAACCAAAGGAATTGACCAAACCGAGTTAACAGAGAAATATACCAGAGAAGCTGTCAAGTTTATTTCAGAAAATAAGGACTCTCCATTTTTTCTATACTTTGCCCATTCATTTCCTCACGTACCCCACTTTGCTTCAAAAAAGAATACAGGAAGCTCGAAAGCCGGACTGTACGGGGATGTTGTTGAGGATTTGGATAGAAGTGTGCAATCCGTAATGGATGCATTGGCTGCTAATGGATTGGAAGAAAACACACTGGTGATCATTACAAGCGATAATGGCGCCGACTACAATGGTAATGCAGGGAATTTAAGAGGTAGAAAGGCCCAAAGTTATGAAGGTGGGCAGCGAGTCCCCATGATCGTCCAATGGAAAAATAATTTGCCTGAAGGCCTGGAAACGGATCAAATGGCTATGAATACTGATCTATTCCCAACCCTACTTTCTTTATTGGATATCCCCCTGCCAAACGATCGAGAAATTGATGGTCAGGATATAATGCCTATTTTATTGGGAGAAGACTCACCACACGAAGTATTATATTATACAAGTGCTATTACAGGTGAGATCAAGGGGGTTAGAAACAAACGATACAAATACCATACTGGAGGTTTTTCTGCATTCCCTTTGTTCAAATCCATGGGGGCTGTTAGTACGAAAAAGCCGCAGTTAAACGATATTTTATTGGGAAATGAGTCTCATAATTTAATAAAGAAATACCCGGAAGAGGCAGCGGCATTGAAGAAGGCCATGGACCAAAAAATTGAAGCAATGCAATTAAGGTCCAATCAAAGAGGATGGATTGATGAATAATTCAACCCAGATTTGTAGATGCATTTAAAGAAATCCAATTAATACCATTATTCTTATGCTTCTGTGGCCAACTCGGTACTAAAGTGATGTCCAAAAATATTAATGCCATGATCACTTTTTCGGTAGCTATATTAAGAGTTGCTCAACTTAGGACTACTATTCTTTGTGTTCAAAGACCACCGATCTATTATAGCGCCAAAAAAGGAACTATTCCAATGGTGTATGATAAATAGAATTAATTATGATTAAACATTAGTCCGTAAAACTATCCTTTTTTGGGCCACAGTTTTCAGCTGAAAAAGTATAATTTAATAATAACAGATTGTACCCTTACCCTTTTTGAAACACTTTCTAGATTTTTCATCAGCACCAAAAATGAAAAAAAGAAGAAAAAGTTTATGGAAAATTTGTCATTGCTAATATTTTCCATTTTATTTGTGGAAAATATCTAACTAAATATATTTTCCATGCCTATAACAAAAATATCAAAAAAAGAAGTAGTGGATATCGCTCTCCAAGAATATTTACACAATGGCATACAATCCTTTACAATTAAACATCTTACTAAACTTATAGGGATTTCAACAAAAACAGTTTATAAATTATTTAACGATAAAACGGCTCTTTTACAAGCATGCCTTACCACACACTATTCGCGTTTGACTAATGAATTATTAAAGTTAGACTCCGACAACGAAATTGAGACTATTCTAAACATGACATACCGCGTAGTCGAATTGGAATTTGATGTAAACCCACGATTTTATGCGGAACTAAATACCTATTACCCAAAACTTCAGAGTCAGGTTATAATGATCCATAGTAAAATATTTGAAATATTGGTCGATAAAATACAACAGGGAAAACAAAACGGATTATTCCTGTCAGAAATCAATCCAGATGTTTGTTTGATTGCTTATCAACAATTGTATAGTGGAATTACCAGAGAAAAGATATACAACTCCTTAAATTTGTCAGTGCCCGAACTGATAAAAAATATAATCATGGTTTATTTTAGAGGAATGTGCACCAGTTCAGGATTACTAAAATTAGAACAATATGAGCAGTCATTTGCTAAATAGACTGCTTTAAACTAAAAAGCTAATACACGATGAAAAAACTATTTAAAATAACTATCTATGTCTTATTGGGCTTGTTTGTTCTGATAATCGGAGGGCTTGCATTCTTCAATGGACAATACAACAGAGCACATACAGAATTCAAAGAAGCAGAAGCTAATTTAGCTTCCAATGGCGCAGAATTCTACCGCTTCGAATTTAGGAAAGATTCTGTAAGCGAATTGGCTCTATTACCCTTACCTAAAAGTTTTGCTTGGGAAAAAGATCAATTTGTATGGCCTAAAAAATGGAAAGTTATTACCAACTTGCCCAACGTTGCCAATTGGGTAGATAGGCTACTCGATAATAATAAGGAAATTGATACTAAAGTCTCCCAGATTACATTTACCGAAAAATCGGAATTAGCATCCGAAGGCTATGAATTAGTCATAAAACCAACTGGGATTTTCATCAATTATGCTACAGCTGCTGGAGCATATTATGCATTGGTTACACTCCATCATTTGAAAAAACAATTCCCTAAAACTATTGATTGTCTTGCCATTCAAGATGAACCAGACTTGGCCGTTCGCGGCTTAATGCATGACATTAGCCGAGATAAAGTGCCTCAATTACATACGTTGAAAGCCTTGGTTGATATGCTTTCAATGCTCAAATACAACCATTTAGAATTATATACGGAAGGATTTTCGTTTGGATATCCTAGTTTTAAAGAGCTTTGGGAAGGAAAAGAAACTCCTATTACACCTGAAGAAATACAAGAACTAGATGCCTATTGTAAAGAACGTTTTGTAGAACTCGTTCCTAACCAAAATTCTCTAGGTCATATGCAATCATGGTTGGAAACATCAACCTACGAGCATCTGGCGGAATGCCCTGACGGTTATGAGTTAATGCCCATGCAAAAGGTAAAAACAACACTAGACCCATCTAATAAAGAAAGTATTGAGCTAATCGAACAGATGATGAAAGATATGTTGCCCAATTTTAGTTCCAATAAATTCAATGCCAATTTAGATGAGCCATTTGAATTAGGGCATTGCAACAATGCAGATTTGGCGGCAGAAGTTGGTGTTGGTCAAATCTACCTTGACCATGTCTTAAAAGTATATGATATAGCGAAAGCCGAAGGCAAGGAATTTTGGATGTGGGGTGATATTATTGTTAAGCATCCTGAGCTACTAGACAAAATGCCAAAAGATATTACGGTATTGGAATGGGGTTATGAAACCGAACATCCATTTGACAAAAATACCGCACAAATGAGAGCAGCAGGTTTAGAGTTTGTAGTTTGCCCTGGAACTAGTAGTTGGATGACGCTTTCTGGGCGAACTGATAATATGTTGGGCAATATCGAAAACGCAGTATTAAATGGCTTTAAAAACGGAGCCAAAGGTATGTTATTAACAGATTGGGGTGATATGGGGCATTGGCAATATCTTCCCATTAGCTACCCTAGTTTCGCCTATGCGGGTGCAATTAGTTGGAATAGTAGTACCTCAAGAATTTTACCTTTAGAAAATTATTTAAACATGTACGTTTTTGAGGACCAAAAACAGGAATTGGCGGAAATTGTCATGGAAATGGGGCGCTCATATCATTATGAAGAACGTCACATGCCAAATATGAGCCTTAACTTTATGGCTTATCAACTTGGTATTGTGGATCCTATTTTGGAAAAAACCATTTTTGAGGCCATAGAAGAGAAATTTCCTGAGATAGTGGGAGATTCTATTTTCGAATTAATGGAAGGAAGATTCAATAATCAAAAACTTTTCGAGATTGACGCTCTGAACCAACATTTGAGCAATTTAGAAGCCAATTTAATTGTTCACTTTGATGAAAGGAGTTTGGCTGCGAAGAATATAGAAGAGAGCGAGGTGCGAAACGAACTCAGAAATGGCATTCAAATGGTTCGCTTAGGAGCAGAAATAAGAAATTACGGACAACAAAAAGGAAACTGGACAAGTGACGAAAGAATAGAATACCTTAATACAATGCAGAGTCGTCTGATTTCTATTCAAAATGAGCACCGAAGACTTTGGATTTTAAGAAATAAATCAGGAGGGTTAGAACGAAGTATGGAGCCCTTTAAAAAACTAGAGGCACAGATTATTGACCTTCTAAAAATAGAGCAAGGAGGAAGTTTTAGTATAGCATTTAATCGGTTCAAGGAAAAAGTCATTGTTGGTGGAGCCAATTGGTATTTAGATGATTAGATACATTATACTATTATAGCGTTGTTAACGTTTCTTATGCCCAACAAGCGTCAAAAGTTACTATCAACGTTTATGACGTATACAAAATCTTTGTTTTTTTAAAGGCCATAAAATGAAAGTGAGTTAAGAAATAGAGAATAATCGATAAGGTTAAAACTAATTTAGTGTAATGCTAACCTTTAACTTGTGTAAACAATATGCCTTGATCAACGCTTAAATAATACGAATCTGTTCTTTAAACTATGAACATTATAAATTCAAAAGCATTGATTGAGCTGTAAAAATTCTTTTTGAGAACCAACCTGTTAAATAAGATTAGAAATCTTTAACCTTATATTGATAAGGATTTTGTCCAGGTGTACTCTTCTCTAACTTTGGTAAGCGTACAAACATTCCTGTAGTGAGCATCTTTTTTTGAAAACGACTGCGATCAATTTTTTCTCCTAAAATTACTTGATGTAATTGGTGAAGTTCGGGCATGGTGAACTTTTTGGGCAGTAGATTATAAGTCATTTGTTCGTGATGAATATCTTTCTTTAGGCGTTGTTGAGCGGTGTTTACGATAGATTTGTGGTCCATCCACATTTCGGGCAATTCATCAAAATCAAACCATGCAAACGCTTCATCAAAATGTCCCACACGTGGATGTGTTTTATCCATGTTTACCAATGCGTAATAGGCAAGAGACACAAATCTATTATTAAACCAATAATCTTTTCGCCATTCTATTTCCATTCTTTTAAAAACCTCTCTCATCACATTTTTAAACTCACGATTTTTATCGCCAAAGACAGCTAGAAACTTTAAATAAGTATTTTCAAGTCCTGTTCGTTGATTTAAAACAGTCTGAACAGCTTCATCTACAGACTGATCGAATCTAACATAACCACCAGGCAGTAGCCATTTTTCTTCCACCTTTAATAAAAGACATTTTAAGACACTACCCTCATAACCAATGATAACTAAATCAATAGATAAGTTTGGTAAAAAAGTGTTGTTCCCTTGTTCTATTATTTCTTTAACGTCCATACTACAAATATAAATAATTTGTGACACATTGCCACAATTAAAATTTTTTATTACATTTGTGTCAAATTGACACAAATAAATTAATAGACAATGAAAAAAGTTTTTAGAGTTTCATTAAAAATAATAGGTATTATCATCCTATTAGCTCTTATCGTAGGACTTGGAGCATATTGGTATATCAATTCAACCTTCCTTTCTTTTGAAAAAGATTATACCGAGAATATCGACATCAAGGAATTGACCATTGATGGGTATACCTTTCTGGATAGGAACGGAGATGGTCAACTCGACATTTATGAAGACGATAGAAAATCTACCAATGAACGAGTAGAAAATGTATTGCATCAAATGACTTTAGAAGAAAAAATCCATTTACTCAAAGGTTCTGGAATTGCATCTGCGGTAGGTATGGGTAATTCAGCTATTCCAGGAGCAGTCGGTACTATTGTTCCAACACCACGTTTGGGTATTCCGACCATTTATTTATCTGATGGCCCAGCAGGGTTGCGAATCGAACCGAAACGAAAAGGAGAAGACCGGTCGTATTACTGTACGGCTTTTCCGATTGGCACGTTATTATCTTCTACTTGGAACACCGATTTGGTAAACGTAGTAGGTACGGCAATGGGTAATGAAGCACTTGAATACGGTATTGATGTGATTTTAGGACCAGGAGCGAACATCCATCGCCATCCGTTTTGTGGTCGAAATTTTGAATACTACTCAGAAGACCCAGTATTGACTGGATTCATTGGTGCCGCAATGGTGAACGGTATTGAGTCGCAAGGCATAGGTACTTCCGTTAAGCATTTTGTGGCAAACAATCAGGAAATCGACCGTAATTTCAATGATGTCATTATTTCTGATAGGGCTATGCGTGAAATTTATCTTAAAGGCTTTGAAATCATTGTAAATAAATCGCAACCATGGACAATCATGTCATCTTATAACAAGGTCAATGGCAAATATGTCTCAGAAAGTAAAGATCTCTTAACGGGCATACTTCGAGACGAATGGAATTTTGAAGGTTTGGTAATGACCGACTGGTTTGGCGGTAGTAATGCGCCTGCTCAAATCGCAGCAGGAAACGACCTTTTGGAACCGGGTACCAAAAAGCAATGGAAAGCCCTCAAAGAAGCTGCTAAAAACGGTACACTATCCGAGGAAGAAATCAACACATCTGTTAGACGCATTTTAAAATTGATAGTTCAATCGAAAAAGATGCAGAATTATCAATATGCCAACAATCCAAACCTTGAGGCACACGCTAAAATTGCGCGTCAGTCGGCGACCGAAGGAATGATTTTGCTGAAAAATGAATATGCCCTACCTATTCGAAATGCTAAAAATATTGCCTTACTTGGGGTGACTTCTTATGACTTTATTGCAGGTGGAACAGGATCTGGAGACGTAAATGAAGCTTATACCGTTTCATTGGAAGAAGGGTTGAAAAATGCAGGTTTTGAAATCAATCAAGCGGCTAAAAATTTATTTGAAACCCATAAGACTAAACATAAAGAAGAATTTACAAAACCTGAAGGTTTTAGCGCGATGCTTAACCCATATATTCCACCAAGAATAACCTACACTGAAAGTGAATTGAAGGAAATCGTAGAGAGTTCGGATTTAGGTATTATTACAATTGGTCGAAATAGTGGCGAAGGTGGTGATAGAGTGGAAAAAGATGATTTCTTATTGTCTGAAACAGAGCAAAACATGATGGCCATTGTTTGCAAAGCTTTTCATGCAGCAGGTAAGAAGGTGATTGTGGTGATGAATATCGGTGGTGTTATCGAAACGGTTTCTTGGAAATCAAAGCCCGATGCTATTTTGTTAGCTTGGCAGGGCGGACAAGAAAGTGGAAATTCAGTAGCAGATATTCTAAGTGGTAAAGTGAATCCAAGTGGAAAATTACCGATGACCTTTCCTGTGAACCTAAATGACCATGCTTCAAATACCAATTTCCCATTGGATGGCGGAACGATGGATATTATGAAGATGATGTTTGCTAGTCGTGAAGAAAAACCAGAAAATGAAAAGGTAAAAAACAAGGACTACACCAATTACGAAGAAGGTATTTATGTAGGCTATCGTCATTTTGATACAGCAGAATTGGATGTGTCTTATCCATTTGGTTTTGGATTATCTTATACGACATTCGATTTAAGCAATTTGAATGTGACTTTGCAAAATGACACCATCAATGTGACGGTTACTGTAACAAATTCTGGTAGTCTGGCAGGAAAAGAAGTCATTCAGGTCTATTCTTCAAAACCAGATACTAATATAGACCGTCCTTTAAAGGAATTGAGAACTTTCACAAAAACGAAAAACCTAATGCCGGAAGAAGCCACAACTGTAAGTTTTCAAATTCCTATTTCGGAATTAGCGTACTGGGATGAAGGTAATTCAACTTGGACTCTAGAGAAAGGCTCTTACAGTATTCAACTTGCTTATTCATCCAGAGATATTAGACTTAGTACAGAAATCGAATTATAATTTAATATTACTAATCTTTAAAATAGTATATGATTTTGGAAACCATTAACGGCTTATTCGCTATATTTTAGACTATTTAGCTAAAAATGTACAGGGCACATTTTTAGCTAAATACAGTTAGATACATGAATTTTTAAATTAGCTAGCTACTACTCTATTGTATTTCTTTCCAATCATCCACAGAATAATTCTCTTGAAATAGCCTGTTGTTTCACCAAAGTTTTATGAGGCCAAGTAAGTTTTAATAAAACATTTTTGGAATCTTAAAACCAACAGTAAACTTTTCTAATTCTTTTGCTATTTGCAATAATCGATAATCATTCCATTTTTTGCCATGAATTTGTACTCCTACTGGTAACCCATTTTTTGTTATTCCAATTGGGATAACTACTATCGGATGCCCTGGAATTGTTGATGGAAAGTTAAATGGAATAAATGCTTTTGTATATGGGACTTTGTATCCATTTATTTCAAATGGTATTCCAGGTTTTTGATGTTTAAATGCTGGCGCTATGGAAACTGGTGTTATCCAAACATCATAATTGTTAAAAAAATTAGTAAAAGCATCTGATATCTCATCCTTAAATTCTAAAGCCTTTACATAATCATTTGGCGAACTTTTAGCACCTTGACTCATGCTTTTTGCCCATTGACTATCTTTATATTTTGATTTAATAAATAAATATGAAAGCAGTCCTTTAAATGGCATATTCTTCATGGCTGCCCCAAAATCAAAACCAGCTATTCTACCCCAAATATTAATAAGTGAATTTGAATTATAATTTGGCTTTGATTGCACTAGTTCGTGATTTGATTGTTGTATTTTATTTAAAAATGCGCTGTAAACTTCTTTATAATCTTGGTCTAGATTTAATCCATCAAGTGTATCTGAATAGGCTATATTCAATTTTTCACCTACATATTGATGTTGTTTTAAGTCTACTGGTGGATTTTCTGAAAACTCTTGTTCGTTATTCCAAAGGACTGACATTGCAAGCATTAAATCATCAACAGTTCTTGCCATTGGACCGCTACTTATTAAATAGCGACCTAATCTTGGCATATTAGGCGTTACCATATTACCTCGGTTAGATAATGCAGATTCTGTTGTTCGGATTCCACAAATGCCACAGAAATGAGCAGGAACTCGAATTGACCCACCTGCATCTGTACCTAATTCTAATGGTGTAAATCCTGAAGCTAATGCAGCCGCTGAGCCTCCAGAACTTCCTCCAACAACATGATTAAGATTGTATGGATTATTAGTCTGCCCAAACCATGGATTTGTAGATTGCCAATCTAAAGCATACAATGCAAGATTGGTTTTGCCTATGATAATTGCTCCTGCATCTTTTAACCTAGTTACTAATTCAGCATCTTCATTAGCGATGTTATCTTTTAATTTTGGGTTACCATTTGATGAGATAAGACCTTTTACATTAAAACTATCTTTAACAGTCATTGGTAAGCCATGTAAAGGACCTAAAACAGCACCATCTTTTAATAACTTATCTTTAGCTTTGGCCTCTGTAATAATATCATTATAATCTCTAATATCTGATATGGCATTAATAGTTTTATTATGTAATTCAATTTGGTCTAAAAACAGCTTTGTTACCTCAACACAAGAGATTTTTTTATCTCTTATAAGCTTAGTGATTTCTGTTGCACTGCTAAATAGTATACTTTTCATTTTGTTATTTTTATTATAGAATTGTATTATATTCATAACTTCATTTATTACCTAATGAATAAATAATGTTATGTTATAGTTGTTGTCTTTAAATTAAGCCACGATGCATATCATTGATAGCTTCAGTAATGGTATTTCCATATCCTTTAACTATTTCATATCCAGATAAATCAATTAGGCTTACATTATGTTTACCATTAACCATCCCAAACTTTAAATATTTGAGATGGATGGATTGATCTATAATTTCATGTTCTATTGTATTTGGTTTATTCAAAATATAATATTTTGCATTTATTAATTATCATCTATAACATATTCATTTTGTACTGGTTCTCCTCTCTCTACAAAACTTTCATTTGCATAATAGTTTTGAAATTGAGCTGGTAAACCATCGGCATCAAATGGATTCGCTGAGTTTTGCATATGATAGTGTAAGTGTGGTTCACTTGAATTACCGCTATTACCGGCTTTTCCTAATTCTTGTCCTTTTACAACTACATCACCAACAGATACAATTATTGATCCTTCTTTAAAATGTGCTAAGATTGAGAATTCTCCATTTTCATGGTCAATTATAACACGGTTTCCTGTTGGGAACTCTTGATTAAATTGACCAGGAGTATTGTCCTCAATATTGTTTACAACATCTACAATTTTACCATTACCAGGCGCATTTAAACGCTTTCCAAAACAATAATAATCTTCGTTTTGAGTTCCATTTCCTGTGTGTGTACTACCATTAATTCGCTGCACTATATCTAAAGCAAATCTTTGTTCTCTATATGCTACGTGATAATTCTCACTTACACTTCGTCCACCCCAAAATATCCACCATTCCTCATTAAATGGAATTTCTAATTCTGTTTGCGTTTCATAGTTTAAGTAATCACTAGGATATGGATCTGGTAAATCATCCTTTGAACAACTTAAAACGCCGACTAATATTAATGTAGTGATTATAGTATTTATAATAGTTTTCATGCTCTTTTTTTTAGTTTAATAATGCAGTAATAGCCTCATAGACTAGTTGTGGTACTTCAATTTGAATATAGTGTCCACTATTTTCGGTAGTGATATGCGTAAAATCAGTGACACTTTCTCCTAGGGTAGCATGTGCATTTACCCAGTTCAATGCATCTTCTCCTTCGCGATCCCTAATGCTTGAAAGTACAATAGTTGGTACATCTGGTAATGTTGGTAACTGAGCTAAAATCTGTAAGTTTTCAATCAATTGTTCAGCTTCTTTAGCAACATGAAAGAGGTCTAGGTTATTAAGGTTTTCAACGAGACCATCCTCATAATCCTGAGATGGCATGCCATAAACTTCATGACTTGGATCTACAAATAATAATGCTTCTACCATTTCAGGATGTTGTATAGCATAATAACGAATCACAGCACCTCCTAAGGAATGCCCTACTAGAATTACGCGATCATTTTGTGATTTGCTTAATATTACTTGATGTAAATCTTCTGCTAACTGAATAATATCTCTATCATTATTAGCAACTTCAGAAGGTTCATATCCCGCTCTGTTATAGGCTATAACCTGATTCGTCTCAGAAAGACCTAAAAGTTGATACCATACTTCATAATTATCACCAAGACCAGATTCGAATACAAGAGTGTGTTCTCCTTCTCCTAAACTTTCTGCATATAAATTGTAATCACCAGCATCAACCATGTTAGTTGGTGTTAGACTTGGTGTATTGTCGTCATCATTATTACATGATGTCATTAACAATAGTGAAACTATCACTATCATTATTGTGTTCATTGTACTTTTCATTGTTTTCATTGTTTTCATTGTTTTAATTGTTTTCATTGTTTTATTTTTAATATGTTTTCGACTTGCAATACATGTCTTTCATTATGAGCCGTTATAAACCTTAATGTATCTCCCAATCTCAGCTTTATTAGCTTTGATATGCTAATTGCTGTTTTCGTTTTAGAAAGGTTTATATGCTTTGAATTTTCTATTAATTCGATACATTCGTTTTGCTGATTTATAAACGTGTTAATGACACTTTTATCTAGACTACTCCCTAAAGGGTTATTCTCTTTAAGGGTTTTCATTTTATTCAGTTTATCTTTTGGTTTAATAAGGTTTACAAAATAGTTACCAATAAAACCACTCTTGAAATATTTGGTAGGTGCTGAACTTGTTTTTTGAATACAAGCTTTGATTTCAGAATTATAGAAGTCGCCATATATATTCAAGTGCTCTAAGCACTCTAAGATGCTCCATGTGTCAATAGATTCCTTATAGTTTAAGTCTTCATCAGAAAGTTCTTTAAACTGTTCGACCTTGCTGATGTTAGTTCTTGTTTTCTCAATCAACTCTCCTATCAGCTCTATTGTTAGTATTTTCATATTTAATTATAAAAGTTATCTGTTTCAAGCAGGAATAAACCATGCTTGTTATTTTCCCAATTCTGTATCTATTAGGTTTTTTATGGAATCTATTTCAAATAGCGCATCACTATAGACTAATGCTTTTTCTGTCATGACTTGAATCAATGATAAAATCAAGTTTTGAAATTGATAGGTATATATTAGTTCTGGTTTTTGAATGGAAGCATCTGAAAACTTAAGTGCTGGTGTTACTGACTGAATTACATACGTCATCATAGCATCGTAATGAATATTCTCCATCCTATTCATATAGTTGTACTTTTCTTCTAAGTCTCTTATATGATTAACTATGGTCAGGTTTTTAAGTAGCTTTATTTCGCCACTATTGACAAGAGTTTCATAAATATTTCCTTTTCTATCAAAATCTGAATATTGTGTAAGATTCCGTACGATTAATCCTAAAGTGTCAATTTTACTTCTGTCATTTGCTTCAAGAATAACATTTGCATATTTAAATTGATCCAGATAATGATTGTTATAATCTATTTGTTCTTCTATTAGGTCTTTATCATCTTCAATTTGCTCTTTGATGTTTTTATAATATGTAACCTCTGTGTTTTCCTTTATTTTATTGTCATTCCAGTTATTAAGCTGAAAAGCCAAACTAATACCAATCATGACTAAAAGAATTTCTCCAATAGCGTAAAAGAAATACCGTTTTATTTTGCCTTCCTTCAGCATCGCAATTCTTATTTGTTTAAAAAGTTTCATTTATTATAATTGAATTTATTTATCTAAAATGATTGTATTTTCAGCCAGTGAAGCATAAACTTCTTCTTTCTTTAGCTTACGTTTTAATCCGAAGCAAACACGCAATACATTGAATTTTCTAATAATAAACCAATAGGTAATTAGTATTGAAGACAAGGATATAACGGTTATCAAGAAGGCTTGTATTGCATATGAAATGTTCCATTTAAGCACAAAATATCCTACAAATATCAAAGCTGGTTGATGTAATAAGTAGAAAGGATAAATAGCTTCATTCATGATTTTTCTATAAGCATGATCTTTGTTGAAGTACTTTTTAAAATATCCTATTGCAGTTAATCCACAGGATAATGAAATAATCATTTCTGTAATTCCTCTAGAATAATCTTGTACAGTTGATGGTTGATTAAAAATAGTTGGTAATAAAAAAAGTAAAACTGAAAAGATGAGAGTCTGATATAAATATAACTTTCGGTCTCTAGTAAGAGCTTTAATTATTCTAGGACTAGTAAACAAAACAAAGCCACTTATAAAGAAAATTAAATAATAAGTAAAATATGCCCAATCATTATAAAGTGCATGTGTGCTTTTAGGAAAATATTGTCTTAAAATTAACTGTGATAAAATGATAACTGTCAATAACCAATTTAAGCGCATTTTCTTACTTAAAGCCTTAATTAATTTACCTCTAACTATATTATAATGACCACTTTTTGTATAGTTAAGCAATGGTGTTATTATTAATGATATTATAAACAAGTACAAAATAAACCATAGGTGATGCCAAGAGATATTACCAATTGGGTAAGGTCCACCATCAAACATATGAGGAATAAACTCTAAGAATGAATTATATTTTGGAATACGTTCTACATACACCATTAGTGGTACTAAAGTGAAAAATCCAAATGTAAAAGGAATGTATAACCTCGTAAAACGTTCTTTTAAATATTGAAAACTAGTTCGTTTACCTATTGCATAATAGGTGCCAACTCCAGAAACTAAAAATAGTAAAGGCATTCTCCAAAGATGTAGCCACCACATAATTGGATCTAAAAACTCAAATGACACATCACTATTCACATGCCATTGTTCTGGTCTAAAAATCATACCTACATGAAAAAAGAATACACTTATAATAAGACCTATTCTTAACCAGTCAATAAAATATTGTCTGTCTTTTTTTACTTGCTGTTGTAAATTCATAACTGCTCGTTTATTTGATTCGAGTCAAAAGTAGAAACAGCATGAAGGTTTTAACGAATTAGCCTATAAGTAAGGTGTTCGAGTTTATAAGGAAGTATAAATTAATTCTGATTATCAGCGCGTTACGAGTCTCTGTAAACTGAAGGTGTTTGTGAAGTAAACTTCTTAAAAGCGGTGTTAAAAGCTGATTTTGAGTTATAACCCACGCGTTCAGCAACCTCTTCAATGGTTAGTTTTTTGCCTAATTCAGTTCTTAAAATTTCTTTCGCTTCTTCAACCCTATAGGAAGCAATCATTTCAAAAAAGGACTGATCCAGTTTTTCATTAATAACCTGAGAAACATGATGCGCGCTTTGATTTATCGATTTAGCTAAACCCGACAACGAAGCTGTACTCTTTTTAAAATATTTCTCAGTCTCTAGTTGATTAACTATGGCTTCTAAAATAACTTCTTTGTTTTCATTTGCTAAAGAGGATTTTTGATATTTTAATACTGGGCCTTCTAGAAAAGTTGATACTTCATTAAAATAACTAGAGCTATTCATAATCTGAATGGTAGTCATAAAGAACATTAATGATAGATACAAATAAATAAAATAGTCTCCAACATCGCTAAACCCAAAAAGCAACTTTACCGCAATAAAAATTATAATGACCATAAAAAAATGGAACAGAGAATTGCGCATAGCTATTAATGTTTTATTAGTGGTATTCCATATTGTTTGGCCTAAACTACGCGCTTTATTAATGAGGATTCTAATAGTCAAGATGATGTAAATAATAAATGATAAACCAATAAGCTGATTTACAAAGGTTCTAATTCCTAACGGATCATCTGAAATAACAGAATCTACAGCTATAAATGGCTTATCTAACTTCATCACGCCAATATTAGAATTATATTTTGCTGTCTCTGGTTGAATAAAAAAGAACACGAGATATCCTGACCAAATAATAAAGGGTAGAAAATGCATCCATTGTTTTTCTTTTTTAAAACTTTTGAATTGAGAAGCAACAAATAAATATAGTAGAGGCGCTAATGCAAAAGTTATGGATTCAGAAAAATCAGTAATGAACAATACTTTAAATATAAGCCCTGTGTAATTTAACCAGCCTTCTAGCATTGTTAACGTTATACACAAAATAAACAGACCCATAAATAGATTTGGTAGGTTTGTTTTCCAAGATTTTATAATCAAGAAAATAGAAACAAAGAGGCCAAGAAATAAACCCAAAGCCATTATTAGCGTAATAAAATTTAGTTGTAAGGGTATTTCTTGCATATTCAAAAATAGTAATTATAAATAAATATGACTTTTACGTTAGTAAGATTTTTTTTTGTAAAATAATTATTCCATACACATTCCACTTCTCTCCTATCGTCGCTTCGTTAAAAGAGTGTTCCATTAAGATTGTAAAGAAACATTTGAGAAGAAACAAATAAAGAAAATGATGTATTAAACTTTCGCTTTTGCCAAAGCTCAAGTTACATAACGCAGAACATTATAGTACATTTTATAAATGGGTTTATCCTGTGGATGAAGCTATTTATAACACAGATGGTGCGTTGGAGAAATTATGATGCTTTACGTTAGTATTAA
>Ga0209344_10002170_pt1 | contig 22780 bp, 22 predicted proteins | sample Cruoilmetagenom6_FD_187293 | JGI IMG/M metagenome (GOLD analysis project Ga0209344, IMG submission 187293) | Oil polluted marine microbial communities from Coal Oil Point, Santa Barbara, California, USA - Santa Barbara Oil Seep Sample 6 (SPAdes)... | ecosystem: Environmental > Aquatic > Marine... | reverse complement strand
TGATGCTGGCCTGGCACTATATCCAAACCCGGCGAGCAACGTTGTGAACCTTGTGAACAAGACCAACATCTCTCTAGAGAAGATGATGATCTATGACATAAATGGAAAACTTGTGAACCAGACGGACCTTCGCACAATGCAAGGTCAAACGGCAGTGGACGTATCGTCTCTTGCTTCTGGAATATACATGGTACAGATAATTGGTGACAACGCAAGCACTGTGAAGCGCTTGATAAAAGAGTAATCACCAAATAACCAACCAAAAAAAGGAAACCCCTTCAGCTTTGCTGAGGGGGTTTTTGATTTTGGCGATTCCATAAATCTCGACATTTATGTATCTTTACCTTCCTATCCATTTCGACAATGAAATATTGATTGTAAGTTTAGTTTTAATGCGCAATTACTTACAGAATTTTTCATTTACTGTAAAAACCAATATAAACAGATGAAAAAAGCAATTCCCTTCTTTGTATTCGCTATTCTTGTTGCGTCCTGTAACAATTCCAAAGAAAATGAAAACCCAAATAAAGATAACGATCAAATGAACAAGACCGAGAACCCGCTATTTTCCGAAAGTAGTGTACCTTACGGAGCGCCGGATTTTTCACTAATAAAAGATGAGCACTTTAAGCCAGCATTGCTCGAAGGAATAGAACAACAAAAGAAAGCCGTAGAAGCAATTGCCAATTCTGATGAAGCACCCACATTTGAAAATACCGTTCTCGTCCTCGAAAAAAGTGGCGAATTGCTAAATAGAACTTCTCAGATATTTTTTGCTCTTGCGGGGGCAAGTACTAACGAAACCCTGCAAACGGTGGAGGAGGAGATGGCACCAAAATTTGCCGCCCAAAAGGATATGATATATTTGAATGATAAACTCTTCAAACGTTTCAAAACGCTACACGATAAAAAGGAATCTTTAAATCTTGAGGCTGAATCCTTAAAACTATTGGAGGAATATTATACCGATTTTGAAATAGCAGGTGCCAATCTAGCTGCAGAAGACAAGGAAAAACTGAAAGAATACAATGAACAAATTGCAACCCTTACCACTAAATTTGGCAAAATTCTTTTAAAAGCCAATAATACAGGCGCAGTTACCTTTACCAACAAAGAGGAACTGGCTGGCGTTGATGAAGATTTTTTAAAAGCTAAAGAAAGCAAAGAAGGACAGGGGTGGACGATTCCATTGCAAAATACTACCCAGCAACCTTTATTGCAATCAATGGAGAATAGGAAAAGCCGCGAAAAACTTTTTAAAGCAGCTTGGCATAGGGCCGATCAGGGGGCAAATGATACAAGAGAGATAATAAAGGAATTGGTGGAAGTGCGAGCCCAAAAAGCACGATTGTTAGCTTTTAAAAATTACGCCGAATGGAGCCTTCAAAAAACTATGGCCAAAACTCCTGAAAATATAAATGAATTTTTCGTTGGTCTTATTCCTGCGGCTACAGCAAAAGCACAAGCGGAGGCTGATGAGATCCAGAAAATGATTAAAGCCAATGGGAAGGATTTCAAATTGGAGCCTTGGGACTGGAATTATTATGCCGAAATGGTGAGAAAGGAAAAATATGATTTGGATGAAAATCTGATAAAACCTTATTTCGAAATAAACAATGTGTTGGAGAAAGGTGTTTTTTATGCTGCAAACAAACTCTACGGCATTACCTATAAACCTCGAACTGATATACCCACCTATCACGAGGATGTAAAAGTCTATGAACTTTTTGAGGAAGACGGTACGCCTTTAGGTCTTTTTTATACTGATTATTTTGCACGCCCAAGCAAGAGTGGTGGAGCCTGGATGGATAATTTTGTTACCCAATCAAAACTTTATAACAAAAAACCGGTTATCTATAATGTGTGCAATTATCCGAAACCGGCAAAGGGCGAACCTGCTTTGTTGACTTATGACGAGGTGGAAACAATGTTTCACGAATTTGGACATGCATTACATGGATTTTTTGCAAACCAGCAATATCCTTCCCTTTCGGGAACAGCCGTCGCAAGGGATTTTGTGGAATTCCCCTCACAGTTTAATGAGAATTGGGCTTTGTATCCTGAAGTATTAAAAAACTATGCGCTGCATTATAAAACAGGAGAACAGATTCCACAGACACTAATTGACAAAATTAAAAATTCTGGCACTTTCAATCAAGGTTATAGTTTAACGGAGAATTTGGCTGCTTCAAATTTAGATATGCAATGGCATACTATTTCACCAGATAAAAAAATAGAGGATGTAAATGCTTTTGAAAAGGAAGCCTTACACCGAACCAATCTTGATGTGGTACATGCAGTTCCGCCCCGGTATCGTTCCACATATTTCTCCCATATATTTGCGGGAGGATACGGAGCAGGATACTACTCTTATTTGTGGACAGAAATGCTGCACCATGACGCGTATAATTGGTTTGAGAACAATGGGGGAATGACGCGCGAAAATGGTCAGCGTTTCCGCGATATGATTATTTCAAAAGGAAATACATTGAAATTGGAAAAAATGTACAAGGATTGGCGTGGCAGCGACCCAAAAATTAAACCTATGCTAGAGGCACGGGGATTGAATTAATGGTGTTTAAAAGCCGGGTTGAACGCTGTTGAAATTCTAAAATCTAAAAAAAAATAAATTTCGATTGCGTTCAACCCGACATTCCAATTATTTCTTCTTTTTATCTTTTCCCATTTCTTTCTTTGGATGTACCAGTTTTAATTCAGAAATAAGGTTTGTAGCGCCCGCATACTTATCCATTATGAATAGCACATAGCGAATATCTACCATAATATTGCGGGATAGGGCAGGATCGTAGTAGTAATCGCTCATCGTGCCTTCCCAGACCCGGTCAAAATTCAGGCCTATTAAATTTCCATGGGCATCGATAGCGGGACTGCCAGAATTTCCTCCTGTAGTATGATTGGTACCGATAAAGTTAACAGGCATTTTACCGTTTTCACCGTAAGGACCGTAATCCTTGGCGTGGTAAAGATCAATCAATTTTTGGGGAACGTCAAATTCGTAATCGCCGGGAACATATTTCTGCATTACGCCCTCAAGATGTGTTACGGGTTCGTAATAAATGGCATCAGCAGGAGAGTAGCCCGCAACTTTGCCGTATGTTACACGAAGGGTGCTGTTCGCATTTGGAAATATACGCGCTTCTTTTGGACTCAATTCCAGCAAGGCTTTCATATAATCACGCTGAAGGCCAGAAATTTTAAGGTCTAATTCCTCATATTTCGGCGCTACTTTATCAAAATAGGCATCTGCCATTTCCTGGACTACTTTGAAGCCAGGGTCGCTATTCAATTTTGCCAAAACGGTTTCGGCATCGCCTTCCAACAATGTTTTTAGGGAAGCAAAATTCACAAAACCAGAATTATTGTAAACTTGATTGGTTAATTGTTCAGGGTTTATATTTTTAAATGAAGCAGGCAAAAATTGGCCAGGAACATTCTTTGCATAAAGTGAAATCAAGGCCTCAAAAACCTCTTGGTCCACTTGCTTGCTATAGTCCTTGTAATGGCTTTCAGCTCTTTCAATCAGGTTATTTCTTCTATCTTCAAAAGACTGGTCCCCACGGTTTTCATATACCTGTTTCAGCTGGTAGGTTTGGTAAGCCATGCGGAGCAATTCCACATTTCGTACTACGGTTTCTAAAAAATACTCGCGAGCCAAGGTATAAGATTCAATTTCGGAATAATATTGTTCAAATTGAGGCAAGAGTTGTCCGTATTCTTGTTGTTTTCCTTTTTTGTTTATTTGTGAAATAAGCTCTTTTTCCTGTAGTTTTTTAATACCTATGGCGTTACTTTTAGTTAAGCCTAGTGTTTCGCCTTTCCATTTTTTCCAATAGTTTGCAATACGCGCAAATTTTGAAGCATATTGAATTTTAATCTGCTGGTCTGCGCGCATGTATTTATCCTGAATGGCCAAGGCAGCATCGCGAATGGCGATTCGCGCTGGGTTTACAGTGTTTATAACCTGCTCAATAGCAATGGAGGGCAAGTACTCATTAGTAGTTCCGGGATAGCCAAATACAAGAGTGAAATCATTTTCAGTAACGCCATCCAACGAAATGGGTAAAAAGTGTTTTGGGGTGTAAGGCACATTGTCTTCGGAATATTCCGCAGGACGGTTATTTTTGTCGGCGTATATTCTGAAAAGTGAAAAATCGCCGGTGTGTCTGGGCCAGATCCAGTTGTCGGTATCGCTTCCAAATTTTCCGATTGAAGAAGGGGGTGCACCCACCAAACGAACATCTTTAAAAGTTTCCACAACAAAAAGCATATATTGGTTGCCTTCAAAAAAGGTGCGAACGCGATTTTCCTGCCATGCTTCCTTGGGAGAGGTCTGTACTATATGCGCAATATTTTCCTCAATCTTTTTTTGTTTATCTGTTTCCGTCATTGCTTCAGAAATACCATTCAATACCTGGGGGGTCACATCTTCAATACGCACCATAAAACTTGCGGTAACGCCAGGATTGGGAAGTTCCTCTTTTTGACTCATCGCCCAAAAACCGTTTTCTAAATAATCATTTTCCAACGAGGAACGGCTCTGTATCTGTGAGTAGCCACAGTGATGGTTGGTGAGCAAAAGCCCTTGATTGCTGATAACTTCGGAAGTGCAGCCACCGTTGAAGTGGGGCACCGCATCTTTTAGGCTGGCGTTATTTACATCATAAATGTCTTTAGCGGTCATTTTCATTCCAAGATTGGTCATCTCAGAAGCATTCATTCCCTCTAAAAGCGATGGGATCCACATGCCGCCCTGTTGTGCGAATATGGGAAAGGATAAAAGGATAAATAGTAGTCGGAACAATTTCATTTTGAATATTTTTTAATTCTTGCAATATACTAAATAGTAATATTTATATATCACACAAAAAAAGATTGGTTTGGGTTAAAGAAACTAGAAGCTTTATTTTAATATTTTATGGCTATAATTTCAAGAGCCCTTGTTTCATTGCCTAATTTAAAAGGAACTATTTCACCCACTTTATGTCCTGTCAATGCCACCGCTATTGGGGCAACAAAGGCGATTTTTCGTTTAGCGAGATTGGCCTCATCAGCCCCCACTATCTGAAATGTTTGGGTAGCGGAAGAGGAAGAAATTTTATATGAAACAGTAGCGCCAAAGCGAACTTCATCAAATGGCTGCGTATCTGGATCAAGTATTCGGGCAGAAGCAATGCGTTCGTTCAATAAATTCAATTTGCCGTTTAAAACAGCCAACTCAAGACGGCGTTGCTGTTCGTGGGTAGTTTTAAGAGTTAAGCGCTCCTGCTCAAGTTGTTCTCTTTCGGTGTGCAATAACTTCATTCCCTTTGGGGTTACATAATTGGTAGCCCCCTCCGGCAAGGCAGCGCGTGGAGGGATTATAGGTGTTTCTTCTTGGTCGCCTTCTTTTACAAAACCTCTGCTCATTTATTAATATTTAAAGGTATTTATTTTGGAAGATTGAGTTTTTAAGGGAAATTTCAAAATAAAGGAATATAACAAAGACTGCCTAAAAAGACAGTCTTTATTTGGATAAATATATTTTTTCTATTGCTTAATAACTTTAAAAGTAGCATTTAATTCGCCCGAAGATGCATTAAGGAAATACATTCCGCTTTCTAACTTTGACATGTCAATCTCGGTTATATTTCCCGCTGGGGCACCTTGAGCAACCACTTTGCCCAGTATATTATGTATTGTGTAGTTGTCCACTTTATAAAGGGAGGCCACACTTATTTTACTGGTTGTAGGATTTGGATAAAGTGAAATATTCTTTCGAAATTTATCCTCAATGGAAGCAGTTTGTTCCACGGTAATGGTTCCTATCATTCCTGGGTGTACATTACATTTATAGTCGTTTATGCCCATTTCGGTAAACGTGTACGAAAACTGTGTGCCATTGCCCGTAAGTATTCCGCTGTCGAAGCTCTCTTGGCTACCGGCTTCACTTGTTACGGAATGAGGAACTTCGTCAGTCCAGGTCCACCTTACGGTATCGCCCATTTCTATAGAAATGCTTACATTTTGGCTGGGTACGCCCATAAACCAATCTAGATCAAATGTTGTTTGCGCAGTTGTCATTGAGGCAGTTAGCACCGCTAAAAATAAAAGGTTAATTTTTTTCATGATATTGGATTTTTAGATTAATTAATTAATTATGATTTTATTATTAAGAATTCACCTGTTTATTTCAAAAATTTCTAAAAGACCCGGCTTATGTTAAATCCGAAAAAGAGATCTCCATCACTCCAATCACCTTGACCTTGTATTATGTAACCTTCTTCAAACATGGCTTGCGCATTGGTAAAGTGCATTTGGAATACATGGCCACCGGTTTCTATATCTACACCCACTGACAACGGATTTTTAAAATTGGAATTTTTGTTTCGGTTTAAATGCAGCCCATAATCCGCATTTAGGCTTATGCGGGGCGATATTTTGTAACGTCCGCCCATACCCAATGCGAGTTGATTGTGGTCTTCATCATAATTTAACGTAGTTCCATTATCCAAAATCTCGCGGCTGCGCGTTGCCAAGTTTTCATGGATAAAAGTTGGGGCCAGTAACAATGAAAACGATTCATTGAACTTTCGTGAAACCAGAAGCTGGGAAGTATAAGTTATCCTGTCAGCAAATTCCAGATTTGCATACTGATCTTTTTCCAATGAACTATTTATTGTTGCCAAATTATAGCCCACGAGTGTTACAGGAAAACCATCATTTTCCTGGGGCATTAATTTATATTTGGCGTGAATGCCGTATTTTTTCTGAAAAGAGCTTCGGGCAATTCCTATATTCAGCCAATGCGTAAATCCGTAAATGAATTTTAATTGGGTTACGGCATTGTCGAGCCCGAAGAAATCGTCAAAACCATTTTTTACCGACCCGAAGCGATGCGCAACCACAAAGTAAAAATCCTTTTTGCTGGCAAGTTTGGTAGATTCAAAATTTACAACTTTCAGCCCCTTAAAGGCCGCAATTACCGTTTTATCAACTTCTGCATCGCTTTCCAGATCGTTCAGTAAATCTTCCTGCGAAAAAAGACTCAACGGTAAAAGGAACAATAAAAAAGTAATTTTTTTCATCATTGAGGAAGTTTTATAAGATTGCATTGATCCAGTTTTACAATTCCAAAAAGCTCATCGTACCCAATACATCTGCCTTTTATGGCTACTTTGTCATTCACCTTTACTTTGGGAATTATCTTCGGAAAACTTGCATAAACACTTTCGTTTAGAGTTATGGCGCCTTCCTCAATGCTTGTTATAGTTCCGGTTACGGTTATGGTTTGGTTCAATAAGCTAGCGCCGTCCTCTTTTTTAAATCGCTCCAGCAAATAGGGTGCGGTAATCTCAATATGGGAAGTTTCAGATTGAATGTTTCTGTGATCTTGGTACATATAGTTATACGCCACATATCCTCCGATTACAACCAACAATATCAGCATCAGAAATAATCTTCTCTTTTTCATTTCCTATTGTGCTTTAAGTTCAAAAAATGCTGAAACGTTTACCTGGTCGGCAATCTTTTTGCTTACGATAGATGGAATTTTAATATTGAATTCTTCAGGCTTTAATATAAATTGGGTGGACACCCATATTTTTCCATCCCTTTTTGAAATAGTGGACGGTACTTCCATAGTTTTATTTGTGCCGTGAAGGTTGAAGGTTCCTTTTATAACATATTTTTTCTCGTTCTCTAATTGGGAAAAATTGAAATCGTGAATTTTCCCTTTAAAGGTGGCCTTGGGATATTTTGATGATTCTATATAGTTCTCATTAAAATGCTCTTCCATTAAAGCCACTTTAAAACGAAACCCTTTCATTAGGGCAAGTGCTGCAAAGTTTCCCGTCGCAGTTTCCAACACCGCGCTCACATTATCATTTTCAGCCTTCACTTCCTCAAATGAGGGAACTGAAGCCTCAAAGTTTATTTCCCCCGTTTTAGTTGAAAATTTCTCTTGACCAACCATGGTTACGATAAATGCCAAGCAAAAAATCAATACAACGATTACAGTTTTCATCTTAATTTTTTTTTTAGTTAGTTTTCTTGCAGTCCATCTAAGTTCCACTGCAGTATCAAATCAATTTGTTGTTGCGGTAATCGTGGTCCGCCCAAGGGCATTAATCCTGTTTCGCCTTCGTTTCTACTTATGCGGTCTATAAGGCCTCTTGTTTCAATAGCATTTTTTATTTCGGAAAAGTTAGTCAAGGACATTGGAGCTCCATTTTGCGGTGGGTTACTGTGGCAGGGAGTACATACATTCTCAAAAACAAATGCTACATCCTGAAAAGTTATAAACTCTTGGGGATTTTCCTCGATTTCTTCAATATCGTCATAGGTACTGGTGGTGCAGCCTACACTCAAGACAGCAAAAAGAAAGAGGCAGAATTCTTTCATAAAACAGTGGTATTTCTTGCGATATAGTATTAAAACATTTCAAAAAAAAAATACCCTACCTTAAGTGTTGATTTCTAAAATCATATCAACAAATCTGGGATTTATCCAAATAAAAAGGCCACGGAAAACCGTGGCCTAATCGTGGAAAAAAACAAACGACTAAATTTTTTCGAAGGTAAGGAAATCTGTACCTCCATTGCCGCCGCTAACATCGGTTAATTCTATTTTTGAATTGGTTACGGAAACAATATCCCAATCATCGGAAAGGTCTTCAAAATCTGGCGGTGAGGCAAAGAAAATATTAAAATCCGTATCACTTGAACCCCCATCGTCATCGCTGGAATTACTATCAGTTACAGACCAGGTGCCGGTAATTGTTGTGCTTCCATTTACGGCTACAAGAGAACCGTTTGCATTAAATGAAAACACATAGCCATTAAAATGATCGGTTTCTACTTTATCGGAATCATAAAAGTAAGTAACTCTCCAATTGCCGTTTTGAGCAGTATTTTCTATTTGTGAAAGATCTGATTCCTGTTGTTGATTATCATCATCATCTTTATCGCAAGACATTGCAAGAGCCGTATAAATAAAAACAATGAGCATTCCTTTTAGTATCAATTTCATAGTTTAATAAATGTTTAAGATTAGTATTTGAATAGAATTTTATTACGGAAGTTTACTTTAGTTCTTTTTGAATATTAAAGTGTCTTCAATGTCTCCCTGACTATTTCGGGTAATAAAGGTTACGGAGGTTGGTGTGTACTGCAAAGCCTTATATTCATCGTCATCAGCACCATTTATGGGGCTATCCATATCAAATTCAAAATTGAGTTCTTGGCCAGTTACGGTAACATTCCATATTCCATCAACATATTCTGTACCATTGGAGGCATACACTGTGTAGTTGCTGTAAAAGTTGAAATCATAGCCGTTAAATTCTGAAGTCTCATCATCACCATCCTCCAGAAATTTTTCAACATACCACGTGCCCGAGATCAAAATATCGCGAAGTTCCTGTGGGTCGGGCCCGCCTCCACCGCCTCCTCCGTTTGGTTCCCTTCCAAATGTTAGAAGATCTGTTCCGCTGCCACTTACATCGGAAAGTCGGATTATTGTCTGGGTAGCTTCTAAAACTTTCCAATCATCATTGAGTGCTCCAAAGTCACCATTTGTATTTGTATCAAAATTCATTATGAAATCCAAATTTCCGTTGTCTATTTCGGCCGTCCAAAAACCGTTGATGGTATTGCCGCTGCTAACTGCCGTGGCCGACCCGTTTCCAAAGAACGTAAATTCATAAGCATCAAAATTTGATGTATTGTCTGTACCGCTCTCTTCCAGCAAGTTTACGTACCAATTTCCGGTAATAAGGTTTTCAATAAAAAGATTCAATTGTGTGTTATTGCCTCCAGTATTTGGATTTCGGCTAAAGGTCAAAAAGTCTGTGCTGCCATCGCTTCCGCTTATGTGTTTCAGTTTTATGATTTCTGCGGTTGCTTCCAATATTTCCCAATCTTCATCCAGTTCATCCAGTGGAGCATTGGGTCCGAAGAAAAGATCAAATTTAAAATCATCAATCAGCGCCCAGCTTCCTTCAGTAATTACGCTCGCCTTCACCGTTTGTGCCGTTCCATCCAAAGCAAAGGAAAATTCATATCCTGCGTAATTATCGGTTTCGTCATAATCATCAAAAAAATAATCCACATACCAAACTCCCGTTGTGAGATTTTCCTCAAATTGTGAAATTTCTATATCCCCGCCACCTCCATTTGCCACACAGTCCGTAATTAAGGTTTGTAATTCTTGGTTGCTGCTTACTTCCACTATTGAACCATCTTCGAGTATCACGGAAATAGGGAAATCAATACTGATAAAATCATCAGGGCCTAGATTGCTAAGAAAGCTGTAAAGTTCTAAATCACTGGCAATGGCAATCCTTCCCGTTTGCTGCTCATCTGCATTATAGGTGAAAAAAAATAGGGGATAGACTAAATCCAAACAGCCTATTTCCACATTATTATCACTACACGAAGCCGCCAGCGTGTCCAGTTCTGCTCCATTGTTTACTACAATTTGGGTGAAATCAAACAGTTCCAGCGTAATGGGAAAATTGATTTGGAGTGTATCTGAATCATTGGGGAATTGGTTAAAAATTTGGAAAATCAATAAAATATCCTCCGGCGTATTAACGGTAACTTGCTGTCCATTGGCCACAACCGTTATTGGAAGTATTACAGAGGCACAGCCATTGCGGTCAATGATATCGTCATAGGTTCTCGGTTTTTGGGCAGTGCGAAGTAACAGATTGGTTAATGGAGAAACTGCGGTTATAGTTTCTTCTGGCGTTTCATCAATGTGTTCTTCTTCCTCTTTTTGACAGGAAAGAAAAAATAGTCCCATAAAAAGGAACAATAAAAAATTGAGAAAATGCATTTTATTCACAATGTGAAAATTAGGGCGTTGTACCATAATAACAAATAAAGAAAAAACTACCCTACCCTACAAGTAGAAATATTTTAAATATATTTGAAAACATCAATCTCTTTATGAAACAACCCCAAAACGTTTGTAACGAAACTATCTTCAATCGTATTTACGAAACGCACGGAAAACCAGTATGGCGTTTTATCTATTATAAATGTGGCAATGGAGCGCAAGCGGATGATTTGGTGCAGGAAGCTTTTATAAAACTATGGCAAAACTGCGCAAAAGTCACCCAGGAAAAGGCAAAATCTTTTTTGTACACCGTCTGTAACAATGCTTTTTTAAATGAAGTGGCACACAAAAAAGTAGTTTTGAAATATGCCAAAACACAACCCGAAAAAACAAACTTTCAATCGCCGGAGTTTTTGATGGAGGAAGATCAATTTCACGATAGATTGAAGAATTCACTGGAAAATCTTACCGAGGCGCAACGCACGGCTTTTCTTTTAAATCGTATAGAGGGCAAGAAATATTCTGAAATTGCGGAAATGCTAAATATATCAGTAAAGGCAGTGGAAAAACGAATGAGCAAAGCTTTGGCAACGCTTAGAAATGAAATAGGGAATATATAATATATTTTAAGGTAGGGTAAAGCTAAATAAGGCTGTTACATCCTTGAACACTACAAAATGGAAAAAGACCAATTATTGCACAAGTGGCTGAACAATGAAGCTTCCGCGGAAGAAGTGGAGCAGTTAAAAGCAGATCCAGTGTACGCTTCATATCTTAAGATTGCTGAAGCCAGTTCAGGTTTTGGGATACCCGAAATGAATGAGGAAGCTAATTTTGATGTTATTTCAGAAAAAATAATGCCTATTCGTCAATCAGAAAAATCGAATATTTTTTCAATAGTCTGGAAAGTTGCAGCAGTATTTGCATTGCTTTTGATAGGATATTATTACACTACAACACTGGATACTTCCATAACAACCGAAATAGCACAAACAGAATCTTTTACGCTGCCAGATAACTCTGAGGTTATACTAAATGCGGGCTCCACCATTACGTACAATAAAAAGGATTGGACAAAGAAGCGGGAGCTTTCCTTAGATGGGGAAGCCTTCTTTAAAGTAACAAAAGGAAATAAATTTAGCGTAAATACTTCCGAAGGGGTTGTTGCCGTACTTGGCACCCAGTTTAATGTTTCTGCTCGGGATGGAATTTTTACGGTTGCCTGTTACGAAGGATTGGTGAGTGTGGCCTTTAACGATACCATTTTAAAGCTGCCCGCCGGGGAAAAAGTGCAGGTGGAAAACGGAAGATTAGTAAGTAGCGGTGCTGCCAATCCCTCTTCACCGGCATGGATCCAAAAGGAAAGCAGTTTTGAAAATGCACCGCTGCAAATGGTCGTTAATGAACTTGAAAGACAATACCATGTAAAGGTTTCCATAAAAAATGTAGAAGCTGAGAAAAGATACACTGGTGCCTTTACGCATAAAAATCTTGAACTCGCACTGAAATCAATTTGTGAGCCCCTGCAGCTGAATTATGAAATAAATAATAACGGAGCAGTAACCATTGATGCCAAACATAGCAAGTAGCTACCGAATCTTGGTTTTCTTTTTGGTATTGTGTGCCTTTGGAACTAAAACAATAGCACAGGACACCGAAGAAACTACCCTTGTGGCCTATTTGGAAGCTTTGGAAAATAAACATAACGTACGTTTTTCCTTTGTACGCGAAGAAATGGAGGGCATTACCCTAAAGCCGGTTTCCGAACCGGAACATTCCATTGAAGATATTCTTTTCTATCTTGGGAAAAATACTCCTTTTCTTTACAATCGCATCAACGAACGCTATATAACAATTTCTTCCAAAGAAAATAGTGGCAACCTTTGCGGAAGAGTAATTGACTGGGAAACCCAATTGCCCTTGGAAGGCGCCACCATCCTTTCGGGAAACAATAGCTTTAAAACAATCTCGAACGCAGAAGGGTTTTTTAATATCCCTTGGCAAGGCAAAAACACAAGCTTCACCGTTTCATATGTGGGCTATGTTAAAATCACGAAAAATAATTCAGATTTATCTGCAGATTGCACTGCGTTGCTTCTTATGCCTTCCGTATCGGAGCTTGAGCCCGTTATGGTCCAAAATATTTTCACCAAAGGAATTGATAAAAACCTTGATGGTTCTATTTTGTTTTCCACCCAACATTTTGGATTGTTGCCCGGCCAAGTGGAGAACGACGTACTTCAGATTGCACAGGCCCTCCCGGGAGTGGAAAGCGTTGATGAAACCATTTCAAACATTAACATTCGCGGGGGAACGCACGATGAAAACCTTTTACTTTGGGATGATATAAAAATGTACCAAAGCGGGCATTTCTTCGGTCTTATTTCCGCCTTTAATCCAGACATTACAAAAAAGGTGACGCTCTATAAAAACGGAACCAACATTCGGTATGGCGAAGGAGTATCCGGGGTACTGGATATGCGATCCCAGAATACACTTTCCTCACAAACCAAGGCGGGCATTGGCTTTAATCTTATAAATGGAAATGGGTTTTTGGAAGTTCCACTTTCCGGAAAGGCAAGTATTCAAGTTGCGGCGCGTAAGTCCATAAACCATCTTTGGGAATCGCCAGTTTATAAAAACTATACAAAAAGAATATTTCAGGATAGCGAGGTTACAAATGTTGAAAACAGCCAGGACAACATTGATATCAATTCCGACGAGAATTTCAGTTTTTACGATTTAGGCACCAAATTCCTTTGGGATTTTTCACAAAAGGATAAATTTCGAATCAACCTTTTAACGATTGATAATTCCCTCGATTTTACGGAGACTTTGGAAACCACTTCCCAATCAAAAACCAGTAAACTGGAACAACGCAGCTTACTGGGCGGAATTTCCTGGCATCGCTCATGGAATGATAAAATGGAAACTACTGCTTTGTTTTACGGAACCTATTATTTACTGGACGCCATAAACAGGGATATTTTCACCACCCAGGAACAAAAGCAGCAAAATGAAGTTTTGGAAACAGGTATTAAATTGGATGTTTCCCAAGAGCTTTCGGAAGAAATAAAGCTTCAAGCTGGCTATCAATTTTCAGAAATCGGCATTGCGAATACTCAAGATATCAATCTGCCGCGGTTTCGTGATTATGAAAAAGATGTATTGCGTACCCATGTCGTTTTTGCTGGACTTAATTATCTTTCCAGTAATCAGAAAACATTTGTCGCTGCTGGTTTGCGCGGAAATTACTTCTCCAAAATTGATGAAATTAGAATTGAGCCTAGAATGAGTATTCACCAAAAATTTGGAAATGGTTTTGCGGTTGAGGTTTTGGGTGAATTCAAAAGTCAAAGTACTACCCAGCGGATTGATTTTGAAAGTGATTTTCTCGGTATCGAAAAAAGGAGATGGGTCTTGGCCGACGGAGAAAATACGCCTCTCATTAAAAGCAAGCAGGTCTCTACGGGTTTGGTGTACGGCAAGCGCGGACTGTTTGTAAATGCGGAGGTTTTTTACAAAATTGTGGAAGACATAAACAGCGCAAACCAAGGGCTTCAGAACCAATTTAGATTTTCAAGGGCCATTGGAAATTATACAGTGAAGGGAGCCGAATTTATAATAAACCAAAAAACGCAATCCCTCAGCTTTTGGGCCAGTTATTTGTACAGCAAAAATAGTTATGATTTTAAGAATCTTTCGCCTTCATCCTTTCCAAATAATTTAGATATAACGCATTCCGCGACCGTGGCGGGAAGTTATTCATGGAATGCCTTAAAGATTGCGTTGGGATTAAACTGGCACAGCGGTAAACCTTATACAATTCCTTTTAATAATGATGAAACCATTGGGGAAGGAGGTTTAGCGACCATTCAATACGATGCGCCCAATAATGAAAGATTGCCGGACTATTTCCGAACGGATTTTTCGGCGGAGTATCTTTGGAAGCTTTCCTCTTCAATTGATGCAAAAATTAATATCGCCTTTTTAAATCTTTTAAATACAGAAAATACCTTAAACATTCGCTATGCTGTAATAAATGATGAAAACAACCAAAATTCCGTTAATAAAATTGAGGAAGTATCCTTGGGTATCACCCCCAATTTTTCATTCCAGTTGTTGTTTTAAATAGCGGATGTCTTTACGACATTAAGATTTTTGCTCTTGGCCTTTGAATCTGAATAAAAGATAATAGAAGCTACGGCCAAAACAAGCGCCATTCCTATAATAAGTATAAGAATAAATTTAATTAAACTGGAAGTTCCCAATGCATAGGAGGTAATATTACCCTTGGGCATAAAATTTCAATTATTGGTGCGGCAGGTTAGAAAGCCATAGCTTTGGGACGCAAAATGGAAAATTCAAAATTAAATAGGAATTACAATTGGCATTAACCCATATCGTAATTTTTGTAACTGAAGAAATAAGGATTTTGCAAAATATTATTATTGCAGAACCTCTAATTCCTTCGCATCCAATTTTCCATCACGGTTGCGATCCAAAGTATTGTATGTAGATTGATTCAGCTCGTCTCCATTGATGTAGCCATCATTATCGGCGTCATAGCTTTTGTAGTAATCGGTATCATCAAATCGTTTGATAAATTCATTACGGGATAAATAGGTGGGAGGATTTTCCTCATATCGGTTTGCTGGAATATATTCACCGTACATATTTCTGCCGTTAGTCCATTCCTCATGCGTGAGCCGGCCATCTCGGTTTACATCTAGCCTGTTGTAATTATTGTTAAAAAATTCTTCGTTGTTGATGCGGCCATCTCGGTCTATATCCCAATCATTATAGCCTTTTGAATACACTTTACTGAATTCTTCAATGTCATAAAATCCATCTCCGTTGGTATCTTCCCATTTGGAGGGCACTTGGCTGTATAAAGTTGTGGAAAGCATTAAAAATGCGCTACTGAATAAAAATAAATTTTTCATAATAATAGTTTTTCCTACTAATTTACGAATCAGGAAAAGGGGATTTATAGGGGTTATAAAAGATTTAACAATAGTTTACCGAAAGTCTTAAAAGGAGGAAGACCTGCCTACAATTAAAAAACCATCTGCAACGCAGATGGTTTTTAGCTAATTCAGTTTATATTAAATTATTTGCTTTACAAAGCTTTTAAACTGGGTTGCCCATAAAGATGAGCTTGTTTATTATTTTTTATTTCATCATACATAACCTCCTTTTTTAAATGTAATATCTTATTAACTATAAAGTTAGGATGGTATTGTAATGCATATTGACTGAAAAGGGTATTTCTCTGCCTCATTTCAACCAATCTCGAGTTTCCCATAAGCGAAAAAAAAGGCAGCAACTTTTAAGTTGTGCCTCTTTCTTTCGTTCTTCATTCTGGTAGCCTATGGCCCTTATTTATTTTCGTCCTTGTATATAACTGATAATAAATAGAACTAATATTAAAACCACGGTGGCTACAAATATATTTCCTACACCCATAAAAACAGTTTTGAAGATTAAAAATAATATTAAAGTATGATGATGTGTAAAGATAAAACAATCATGGGAACGTGAGTATATTTATCGTTTAAAGAATATAATTCTAGAAATAATTAAGAGAAAGGAAAAGCTAAAAAGTAAGCCTCTTTCTGTGTCACTCTTTCACCAATACCTCATAGTGAATAGGCTTAAATGTCCCCCCATTGCTATCTTCGGCGGAACAAGCTGTAAGTGCAACAATAAGATCCATTTGTGCTTCAAAAAGTACAAAATCATTGGGTTTGCTCAAGGGAGGTAGGACCGAGAGTTTTCCCCTGCTGTCAAATTGCACATTCATAAATATGTTGAAGGCTGTAGGAATGTCATCCGGTAGAATGGAATAAGGCTCCAGATTGGTATATAGATTCTCAAAACAACTGGGATGGTATTCGGGATTACCATACATTATCTGAAAAGTTTCCGGACTGCAGGGCGCCAGTAAAAAATCGTTTCTTCCATTGGTATCTTCCAATATCTTCATCATTTTTCGGCTTCGATTGCTCCATAAATAATTTCCAGAACTGATAAGAATGGATTCTTCAAAATCCAGCGTTTTCCCGGAAGAAATTTTCTCGCGTATATCGTTTTGGTTAAAAAGCACCATATCGCTCACCTGCATTCCGTGAGGATCGATGACCCGCAGTTTTTCACCTTTTTTCATTGTAAAAGCACTTCCTGTTTGCGGTGCAATTTGCTGTATCATGTTAAATTGGTTATGTTGGTTGTTATCAATATTTTTGCTATGGCTTGAGAACTTGGTTTGTTTTCAAAATGTTTTCTAATTACTATTGTGAAAAGGACATTTCCAGTTTTTTTCAACATTTCGACCACTGTATTGCCGAGCTTCACTCTGTTCACCAAAATCCTGCAACACTGGATTAATACTTCCCTGTAGTGCGGCATCACGTTCACGTATCTTATCACGGACTTTCTGATAAACACCCATTTCGCGCAATTTTTCAAATTGGGAATGGAGGTTAAAGACTAGTGTAGGGTAGGGCGCCCTACGCGCCTGGCGTGAAGCCTTGGGATGTAAGCCAACCACATAAAAAGCTTTGCCACCTATACTAAAACTAAAATTTGAGTCTTCGGGATCTGCACTTACCGTTGGGTCCCAGTCCTCCGTATCTTGCTCGTGCAAAAACTGTAATTGCCGCCACAATAAATTTTCAAATTCCATTTCACTTACTACCTCAGCCTCTGGAAATACAGCAATAAACGATTCAAAATCCTTGCTGTCAAAATCGTAATTATCTTTATAGGCTTTTAAATCTTCCCTTAAAGCCTCCGCGGTTTTTCGGCTGCCCAACCTTTCATATATATTAAGATGGTATTTGTTCATTTGGAAAACCGTGTTCGCCATTATGCAAGGGTGGTTTTCTTCTATTATAAAGTTTATAAACTCTTGTTTAATGTGGTCACTTTCTTCAGAATGTTTTGATGGTTCCATAGCTTTTTTTTGAAAATTATAAATTTGTTTCAGCAGTAAAAACTTTTTTAATAATTCCTTAGCTGCTATTTAATTCCATTTTAACAAGTTTTTCCTATTTGAAAGTAATAGTGTTAATATTCCGCTTTTTACAGCAAAACCGAACGATTGATTTCCGTAAAAAAGAGATTTATTGAAAAAATATTAATCACCCAATATTTTCTTAAAACCTATTTCTACTTTCAAAACGATTTGTAATTTTCAGCTATATATAAAAAAATAAATAGATGAAAAAGTTTTCGATATTATCCGTTATAGGCCTGTTGGCATTGCTTACCGCATGCGGTACCACTCAAGAACCCGCGACGAATGCACAGAACAATTCCAGGGGAAAAAGTAATACTCAAATGGAAACCAGTGCTGGTAGGGCTCCAGCACAAACCAATTCTCGCGGCACATCAACCAGCCAAAATACATCGTCCAGCACAGCTGCAGAAACATCGGCCAAAGCAGAAGCTGTTCGCGAAGCAAATAAACAGGAAATGTATGCCGAGCTCCAAATGGATAAAACTCAAATAAAACGTTATGAATCTGCTTGGAAAAGCGAAATGGATTCCTATAATAGGATCAACCAAAACAAAAATATGAATGCCTACGAGCGTGCAGAAAGCCAGGATAAAATTATGAGGGATATTCTAAACGAAACCCAATTGGAAAAATACCAGCAATGGGCTAGGGAGCATGCTAACTCGTTTGGAGAATAGCTCTATGGGAAAGCTTATAAAATAAAATCCAGAAAAATTAAAATTGTTGTCTGATTACTCGTGATTCTTAAGCGTAAATTCGTCTCCTGATTTGAGTTCATCCAATTGCGCCCAAGTTATAGGCTGGGCGACCCCTGCATTTTTTTTATTTGGCCTTAAGGAATAGGGGCAAACCGCGGTTTGCGCATAGGCATTGCGTAGGTAATCAATAAATATTTTGCCCTCTCGCTTATTTTTCCTTACGGCCGTTGTAAACAAATCGGGATATTTTTCTTCCAGTTTTTTAGCGACAGTTTTTATATCATCCCGAACTTCATCAAATATTTTGGTGCGCCGCTTGCTGTACCATACGTGTAAACCATTTTGGCCGGTAGTCATTAATTGCGGATCCTTTCCTTTTTCCCTTAAATAATCACCAATTTTTGTTGCGGCCTCTTTAACTTGTTTAAAGGAATCCTTTGGCGGGTCAAGGTCAAATACCACTTTATCGGGTTTGTGAAGCTTATCTTTTTTCGCAAGCCAAATATGAAAACCTATGGTTCCTTGGTTTGCTAGATAAATGAGACTTTTTTTTGAATTGCAGATTATCTGTATATTTGTGCCCTCCTCGGTTTTTATTGATATTCTTTTTATAAATGAGGGAAAATAATCGCTTGCATTTTTTTGATAAAATCCGTCTTTGTCGATACCATCGGGAAAACGATGCAGGGTGAGCGGCCGGTCTTTTAAATACGGTAACATTTTTTCTGCCACTTGCTCATAATATTTCACCATTTCCAATTTTGTTATTTTTTGCTTGGGAAATAAAATCTTTTCGCGATGTGATATTTCTATGCCTGCTATTTTCATATTTTTTATTTATAATTTTTCCTTATGCTTATTCTAGTGATGTTTCCTTCACTACCTCCAAAGGATTTTTGTCGTTGCGCATTCCTAAAAATGTGGGGTGCCGAAGTTTATTGTTTTTGGTCCATTCCGTAAAACCGAACTGTCCCACGTATTTAGGTTTTATCCAATGGTTTCGACCTCCGGCGGTATCTTTAAAATTTTTAAAGGGACTTTCTTTCTGGGTGAGTTTGTTGAATTCACTGCGCCATTTTTGAAGGAAGGAATCATTAAAGCCGGTACCTACTTTTCCGGCATAATGCAGATTGCCATCTTTGTAAAATCCCACTAGCATAGCCCCAAAACCTTCCCGCTCACCTTGCGGTTCGGTGAAACCGCCTATAACAAGTTCCTGGCCGAGGGAACATTTAAACTTCAGCCATTTGCGACTGCGGGAATTTACATAGGTGCCAAGGGCATCTTTGGCAATAACGCCTTCCCAACCTTTATTGCAAGCCTTTTCCAGAAATTCTTTTCCTTTTGCGTTGCGATGGGTGGTGTACCGGATATTATTATTCCAATCGATTACCTTTTTTAGTATTTTTTTTCTTATTCTTAACGGAAGGTCTCCTAATAGGTAACTGTCATAGTATAAAATATCGAAAAGATACAAATGGATTTTAATTTTCGTATTCTGAAGCTTTTCTTTATCCTGTAATTGTATCCGTCCCTGAAGCTTACTGAAGCTGGTAGTTTTTCCTTCAAAAGCCACAATCTCACCGTCGGCAATAAGATTTTTATAACCACTTTCCCTTAAAATCTTAGGCAGTTCAAAGTAAGAATTTGTCATTTCATTTGCGTTGCGGGAATACAGCCTCACCTTGCCATTTTTAATACTTACCAGACAGCGCACACCATCCAGTTTTCGTTCATAAATCCAAGTGGGGTCGTCAAAATAATCTTCTGTCAATGTTGCTAACATTGGTTTCAGAAAGTTTGGATGCGCTGCTTTCTTTAGTTTCTCCAGTTCTGAAGGTTTTAGGATTTCATCCAACGTTACCATATTTATTCTTCTTCTTTCGCAATATCTTCCAGGCTTCGGCCGGTGGTCACACTTTTGGTCTGTGTACTCACGGGGTTTCGCCGAGCATCTGCTTCATCATCGTCCATTTTAATTAAGAGCCAATTGCCTTTCATATTGCCGCTTTTCATTTTTATTAAAGCAAAGCCTCCCTTTAGTTTTTCTCCTTCAAGCCAAATCTCCAAAGTACCCATTTTATATGCTTCGGGAAGATCAATAGGTTCTCCTTTGTCATCTTTTTTTATATTTCTGAAAGTTCCATTATCCCAAATCATAACAGTTCCGCCGCCGTACTGACCCTTAGGGATGGTTCCTTCAAAATTGGCGTACTCCAAAGGATGGTCTTCAGTGGGAATGGCCATTCTTTTTATTGAAGGATTGGTACTGGGGCCTTTTGGAACGGACCAGGATTTTAGGGTGCCGTCTATTTCGAGCCGAAAATCGTAATGTAAATTGGTAGCGTCATGTTTCTGGATCACAAAACTGGGCTTGTTTGGATTGGCTTTCATTGTACCGCCTTTGGGTTCCTTTGTTATGTTGAAATCCCTCTTTTGATTGTAATCTTTTTTCTCTGCCATGCCTCTTGCTTTAATTGTATCTACAAGGTACAAATCAGCCGGCATAAGAATTTATAAGAAATTGCTAAAATTATGGCTAAAAAATGTGCGTTGTTTCGTGAAAGGATTAACCTTTTGTACAATACAGCCAATGGCCTTAAAACTATGAAGGTATCTTTCAATAGAAAAAATTAATACCCTTTTGCAATAAAAGTATAACCAAAAATAACACCTATGAAAGCATTAGTTTGGCATGGTAAAAATGATGTAAGAATTGATAACGTTCCCGATCCAAAAATACAGGATGACAATGATATAATTATAAAAGTAACCTCAACTGCTATATGTGGCTCTGACCTTCATATTTTGGATGGGATGGTACCGACGATGGAATCGGGCGATATTTTGGGTCACGAATTTATGGGAGAAGTAGTGGATATAGGTAGGAATGTGCGTAGGTTCAAAAAGGGCGATAGGGTGGTGGTTCCCTTTACCATTGCTTGTGGACACTGTGATTATTGTGACGATACTTTATATTCACTCTGCGATAATTCAAATCCAAATCCAGATATGGCAAAGGCCAATTTAGGACATTCCATTTCTGGGATATTCGGTTACTCACATATGTTGGGCGGCTTCAGTGGCGGACAGGCTGAATATGTACGTGTTCCCTATGCAGACGTAGGTCCAATAAAGGTGCCAAATGGTATGCGAGATGACCAAGTACTATTTCTTTCAGATATTTTTCCAACAGGATATATGGCGGCGGAAAATGCGAATATTTTACCAGGAAATACGGTAGCCGTTTGGGGATGTGGGCCAGTGGGACAATTTGCCATTCAGAGCGCTTGGATGTTAGGGGCAGAACGAGTGATTGCTATAGACAATGTGCCCGAAAGATTAAGAATGGCGGAAAAACACTCGAACGTTGAAACAATTACCACAACTGATAGAGACGACGTGTACGAAAAGTTAATGGAAATGACCAACGGAAAGGGCCCCGATTCCTGTATTGATGCCGTTGGGGCAGAGGCGCATGGAGATAACATTGTGGGCAAGGTGATAGACAAAACAAAAGAGATTTTGCAATTGCCCATGTCGCGGCCTTATGTGTTGCAACAAATTATGATGAGCTGTAAAAAGGCGGGTACCGTGTCCATTCCCGGAGTATATATAGGAATGGTAAATGAACTGCCTTTTGGAGCAGCTATGAATAAAGCATTAACCTTTAAAATGGGGCAAACGCACGTACAACGCTATCTTCAGCCTTTACTTGAAAAAATTGAGCAGGGGCTGATTGATCCAAGTTTTATAATTACACACCGTATGAAATTGGATGAAGCCCCCGAGGCTTATGATATTTTTAAAAAGAAAAAGGATGACTGTGTAAAGGTTGTTTTGACCCCTTAAAGCAATCAGAAGTAATAATTTCATAAACAAAGCCACATCGGGAGATGTGGCTTTATTGTTTAGCAGTGGAGCCGGAGGGATTCGAACCCTCGTCCAAACGCGCAATTATACTGCTTTCTACATGCTTAGTTTCCATTTAGGTTTTCGTGGGATTGCCGGTCGAAAACTACCAACGCACCCCTTATCTTCATTTGAGTTTCACAATGCCATCAAAGTACTAACATTGCTAGGTTTACTTTTACGAAGCCACTATATCAACCGCCGCAAACCAAGGCCGTTGAGTGACTTCCTGCTTGCCCACCTTGTGGGCCGAGGCACATCCTACTATAATTCGGATTATGCAGCTAGGGCGTAGTTATTCTCGCCG
>Ga0209344_10002168_pt1 | contig 22786 bp, 15 predicted proteins | sample Cruoilmetagenom6_FD_187293 | JGI IMG/M metagenome (GOLD analysis project Ga0209344, IMG submission 187293) | Oil polluted marine microbial communities from Coal Oil Point, Santa Barbara, California, USA - Santa Barbara Oil Seep Sample 6 (SPAdes)... | ecosystem: Environmental > Aquatic > Marine... | reverse complement strand
TTCTTTTAGGTCAAAAGCCTCATAAAAAGGAGTGAAATTCATCAGGGGACCATTGACACGCCAAATGGGAGGAGAATGTGGATCTGTAGCCACATAATTTCTCAAGTAGGCATCCCTCATTTTCACACGCCAAATACGTGCAACCGATAAAAAGAAACGTTGATCAGGGGTGTACCCTCCAATTTTTAGTGAGTCTTGTCCCTGAGCAGTCAACTTAAAAGCATCATAGGCAATGGCAATTCCACCGTTATCTGCGGTGTTTTCACCTACGGTTAGGCCGCCAATTAAAGGAACGGTATCTAAAACGGTAAAGGCGCTATACTGCGCTATTATTTGATCTGTTTTTTCTTTAAACTTTTTGTAATCATCGGCAGTCCACCAATTCGACAAGTTCCCATTTTTATCATATTGGGCCCCTTGATCGTCAAAGGCATGGGTAAATTCATGGCCAATCACCATACCAATACCTCCATAATTCACCGCATCATCTGCATATAAATCAAAATAAGGGGGTTGTAAAATCCCCGCAGGAAAGACAATTTCATTCATTGAGGGACTGTAATACGCGGTAACTGTAGATGGCGTGGTATGCCATTCCTCTCTATTAGGCGCTTTATTTAATTGTTTCAATCGATATTGATAATCCTCTCTACGCAAGGCAATTACGTTTTCAAAAAATTTATCCTTATGCAGTGTAACATCATAGGTACGCCACACATCGGGATATCCAATTTTCTTACTAATCCCAAACAGTTTATCAATAGCTTTAACCTTGGTGCTATCACTCATCCAGGCCAGATTATTGATTCTCTTTTCAAGTGTTTTTTGAAAATTATTTACCAAATCTAAGGCCCGTTTCTTCGCATCTTCATTAAAATAACGCTTTACATAAAGTTGACCTAAAGCAAAACCCAACTGTTGATCTATGCGTCGTACCATTAATTTTTCACGCGGTTGTTGAACTGATTGTCCTGACAATACTTTAGCATAGGCAAAATTGGCGTCTTGAAAATCTGAACTCAATATATCATCGTGATTTGCGATCGAGTTTACTTTGACATAAAGTTTCCAATCTTCAAGGGGTAGGGTGGTTAGCAGGGTATTTACTGCATCGTAATAGGCTGGTTGTTTTACATCAACAGAATCAACTACAGTTCCTAAATTGTTGAACACCGTAGCCCAACCAATGGTAGGGTTTCGTTTTTCCAAATCAGCCACTGCCATTTTATGATAGTTTTCTTTAATCACCCTGCGCTCTTGCCGTGTTTTATGGGCGGCTGCCAATTTCTTTTCTAGGGCATAAACCTTTTCGGCTTTAGCCCCAGGATCATCTTCCTTTACCAATTCAAATAATCGCGTTAGATAGGTTTTATAGGCGTTTTGTATTTGACGTACAGAAACGTCATTGGCAAAATAATAATCGCGATCAGGTAACCCTAAACCCGCCTGTGATAGATGTAAAATATTTAGGTTAGCATTTTTTTGATCTGGAGCGATGCCAACTGAAAATAAAGTGGAGTTCCCCAAGCCAATTTGGGTGGCGATAAACGCTGTTAATTCAGACACTGATTGAAGTGCTTCAATTTGCTTAAGCAAAGGCTGAATGGGTGTAATTCCTCGTGCATTAATACGTGCTGTGTCCATTCCAGACCGATAAAAATCACCCACTTGTTGCTCAAAACTCCCCTGAGGATGGTCTTTTTGGGCAACTTCTTGAACTATGTTTTTGAGCAACTCTTGCTGGGGAATATTTAAAAAGCGATATGCCCCTACACCAACTTGATCATCAGCAATGACTGCTTTGGCAAACCAGTTTTTATTGACATGATTAAAAAAATCGTCGCCAGGTTTAATGGTTGAATCAATCCCGTCAAATACCACCGGAGCGTGTTCGGCAACTGATTCATCACGATTGGCTGTAGGATCATTCTTACAAGCGAGTAAGGCCAGGGCCAAAAAGGCATAACAAAAGAGGTTTTTCACAATAGTTTGAATTTAGTTCCCTCAAAGATATATAATATTTTAGTGTGACACACTCATCATCAATGAAGTATTCTATTTTTAAATAGAACTAAGCACCAATAAAAAAGCCCATCACATTGGTGATGGGCCTTTTTTAAAACTTGAAGTATATATTAGATAACTTTTACGTTAACTGCATTTAATCCTTTGTTTCCTTCTTGTAAATCAAATTCAACTTCGTCGCCTTCGCGAATTTCGTCGATTAATCCTGAAATGTGAACAAAATGATCTTTGTTTACTCCTTCTTCAGTGATGAATCCAAATCCTTTGGCATCGTTGAAAAATTTTACTGTTCCTGTACTCATAATAATAATATTGTATTTAATAATTAATAACTTGATTACAAAGATAGTGCCAATAAACGTATAAAGTCACTATTCATCGGTTTTATTACAATAAGCCACAGCTATTTACCATTATAATAGCACAAAATTTAGCTTAGCCCCATTAAAACCGTATCTTGACCGCGCACTTTAAATAAAAATAAAAATGATTACACCCACGCAAAAAGCACCTGAATTTGATATAAAACAAGTAGATGGAGGGATCTGGAACCTCAAATCACAAGCGCCAACGCAGTTTACCATGCTTACTTTTTATCGGGGACTCCACTGTCCCGTCTGTAAATCGTACCTTGAAGAAATGCAAAAGCTACGGTTAAAATACGCCGAATTAGGAGTTGAATTTATGGCCGTGAGCATGGATACACAAGACCGTGCGGTTCAGGCAAAAAGTGAATGGGATATTGCTGATCTCACAATTGGATACGAACTCACCGAAGCACAGGCCAAAACGTGGGGCTTGTATTTAAGTAAGGGTATTAAAGCAAAAGAACCGCGCTTATTTTCAGAACCAGGCCTATTTTTAATTCGTCCTAACAATGAGGTGTACTATGTTGCCTTAAATTCGCAACCCTTTGGCCGTCCGCATTTGCGATCATTTTTAAAATCGATTGAATACATCGTGACCAATAACTATCCGTCTCGGGGTGAAGTAAAGTACTAGACACTGCCTAGGATAATGGGAGCTCAATGCAAGTCATCCAAAAGATGGTTTAGCAACTGTACCGCTATTTTTTTTAGATCACCCCATAAACTCAAGACCTAATTACGCGGGTTTAATATTCTGATTGACCCTAAATAAATTTTCTGGATCATAGCTGCGTTTTATTTGAACCAACCGATCGTAATTGTGTTTATAACTCGCCTTTATCCGATCTTGTCCTTCATCCATCATAAAATTGGTATAGGCTCCACCTGCTGAATATGGATGCAATGCATTATAATACGACTTACACCAATCTGTAATTTTTGTCGCATTTTTTGGATCAGGATCAACTCCCACATACACACCGGCATAGTTAGCATCGCGATATGCCCATGGTGTTTCTTCGGCTCCTACCCTACTAGCTGCACCTGAAATTGGATATAAATGCATTTGGGAAAGAACAGTTGGAATAGCCGAACCGTATTTTAAATGCTCTGCCGTTATTTCTGGCGAGAGTTCATTAAAAAAATCGGCTCTCCAATACCATTGCAATCCTTTCGGGAAAAAGCCATCAAACATAGATTGTAATGCTGGGTATGGCATTTCACCTACATGGGCAAATACTGGATTTTTATCCATTACAGGTTTAAAGGTCGCTTCAAAATCAGCCGGGTCTCCAGTATAACACCATACAATTCCACAAAACTTTTTATTGTGTAATTCTGCAGGAAAGGGAGATTCAGGAATTACCATAGTTGCAATAAATCCGTTTAAATTTTCTGTTGCATCATGAATAAAACCGTCATACCAAGCCATTACATCTTCAACCTGTTCAATGGGCCATAAGGTAGGTCCACCCATGACCATTTTAACCGGGTGAGCTTGAAAGGTGAACGAAGTTACTACACCAAAATTCCCACCACCTCCTCGGATAGCCCAAAATAAATCTGTGTTTTTAGTTGCATTAACCGTTACAAAAGAACCATCTGCCAAGACCATTTCAGCTTCCAATAAATTATCGATGGTCAAACCATAGGTACGTGAGAGGTAGCCCACGCCTCCACCTAAGGTTAAGCCTCCAACACCCGTAGATGAAATCATTCCGGAGGGGATGGCTAAACCGTGTGCATGTGTGGCTTCATCTACTTCATTCCAGATATTACCACCACCTACTTTTACGGTATTATTAGAGGAGTCTACTTCCACAAATTTGATTCCTGACAAATCAATTACTAAGCCATCATCACAGAGACCTAGTCCACCCCCATTGTGCCCACCACCTCGAATGGCCAGTAATAAATTATGAGTTCTTCCAAAATTTACCGCAGCAATTACATCATCGGCATGCGTACACATGGCGAATACGCCTGGATGTTTATCAATCATTCCATTGTACACTTTTCGTGTTTCGTTGTACGCCGCGTCTGATGGCAAGATTAACTCACCTTTTAATTCTGATTTGAAGGTTTTTATATCCTTAGGATCTATATTTTTAATTGAATTTTTCATTTTTTTGATTATTTAAATTAGTGGGTTATTTAATTATTTGTTGGTTTAATGCAACAATTAATTTAGTTTCATCCTTTTGTAAAAGGGATAATCATTGGCACTTTTTGTTGATACTTCTCATAATCTTTACCCAGCGATATTCTTAAATCTTTCTCTTCTAAAAATTTTACGGCTATTAGGATATATAAGGTTGTAATTACAGCAAATAAGAAATGCCCAAGTGTCATTAATGGAGTTGCCCAAAAGGCAATTATAAACCCTAACATAATAGGGTGCCGTACTATTTTATATAAATAGTTCGTTTGAAATGTGGCTGTTGGGGAAGTTCGATTTTTAAAATTATTGAAAATTTGAGTTAAACCAAATAGTTCGAAATGATTAATCATAAAAGTAGAAAGTAGTACAATGAGCCACCCTAGCGCAGCTATGCCGAGCAAAATCATGGCCAATACATTGTTATTTACTTCCCAAACTACTGTGTTTATTGCCTGCCATTTCCAAAATAATAACAACAGGGCTAAACTGGTCAATAAAATATAGGTACTTCGCTCTGCCGGCTTACCTATTATTTTAGTCCACCATGCTTTAAAGGCAGGCCTCGCCATAACACTGTGTTGAATTGCAAATACACTGAGCAAAACCACATTGGTAATAATTGCTGAAAGCAATGAACTTTCAGTTTCTGAATTGATGGTTTTAGGTACTAAAAAATCACCTACAAATGCAATAGCATAAAGAAATGAAATTAAGAAAACGAGATAAGCAATAAGACCGTAAACAAGGATGATTACTTTTTTCATAATAGTTGGTTTTAAATTGATATTTACAAAAGTAGAATAGAATAAATGGCCATAATTCTACATTTAGACCAAAAACAAGTATTTTTAGATCAAAAAAAATAAAGAAGTAACTACTTAGAAAAGAGGGTGTTATTTAGTAGATATGAAATTTGAAGGCAAAATTCCATATTTTTTTTGGAAGCATTTTGAAAAATAAGCAGGACTACTGAATCCTGTTTGGTAGGCAATTTCAGAAATATTACCCAGTTGCTTTTCGAGTAAATTTATGGCGTGATCTAAGCGATACTCTCTTAAAAATGCGTTGGGAGATTTACCCACCAAATCCATCATAGTTCGGTATAGTTTAGATTTACTAAGGCCTAAATTTTCTTCAAAATCAGTAACACTAAGTTTAGATTGTGACCATGTTTTTTCTACATAGGCCATTAATTCTATCATAAAATTTTCATCGATTTTTGTGAATACGGTGATTGCATCCCCTTTAGGCAAAGGCTTATTCTGATTTTCACTTTGATATAGATCCCTAACTGTGGCTGTAATACCTATACATTCTTTGGAGAAATCACATAAATAATCGGCCGTTTGAATGGTATCTTCGAAAATACCGTCTTTTTCGGTAACGGGCACCCCAGCACTTATCCCAATTTTAAGCGACATGTCTGATTGGAGAAGTTTAGGGTAACGGTTTTCAATTTTTACCCCACAATGAATTGCATCCGTTACAGAAACAAATGAGATTAGAAAGTTTTGTCCATCTTCTTTTACAATACGCCCCTTAAATTCAGCAGAACATGTTTTAATTGCAGCAATATATTCGTTACGCCTAGCCTTTAAGGCTTCAACATCCCTAGTTTGTCTATAAAACTGCTTTATTTTAACTACCATAAGTGTTCTAAAAGCAACGTCATTGATAATATTCAGACTAACATCATGAGATTTCTCTGGATCTGCTATTCGTCCCAAAAATGATTCAACAATCGTGTCATTTACTTCAATGATTCGCGTTGGGATTGCCCCATGTGCATTTTCGTGTAAATCAATAAGCGCTTGTTTATTTGGTGCCTCTATCAAACAAAAAGCCGTTTTTCTTTTTTCATCACACCAATACGTGAGTCCCCTACAGTTATACTTATGTTCAATATCTAAATCGGCTTGGTGCATTTCAGCAACATGTTTTGATGTAATTCCTTCTGGAAGGGTGTGTAAGTCCAAAAACAAAGGCATAGATGGTTGGATTTGCTTGATTTCGAGTGTAATATACACTTTTTTTCTAAAACTATTCACGTAACAAGGAGGACAGCCATGGTATGATTTCTTGCTTACTGAATCAATTTTATGCTAAATTCTCCCTTGGTCTTAGTAATTAAACTAGCAAAAACCGCTTTCAATCTAGGCTGCTCCAATTGAATGCTGCCTACCATAAACGCCATGTACATCTCATTGTATTTAGTCATATAGACTTGTAATTCGTCACACAACCTAATGAATACAGCTTTTCCCCTGATGGGGATCACCTACCACAAATTGGGATATCCCTATAGATTTTCAGGAGTTTTAGTAGGGATATAAAAAAAGCATCTATAGTACCGAAGTAGATTTAGCCGTGCCCTCGCTATATGGATTATAATGAAATGCACTAGTAATTTAATCATATGAATCCACTGCTTACATTCATGTAGCCTAACTTAGCTGTACGTATTTAAAAACTATCTTAGTACGCCTAACATGAAATTAAAGATACCCCTGCTTTTTCACTTAAACGATATTCCCCTATGAACACCCTCCCTCAACAACAAAAATTCGCCCTCTTTAATACCTTGTCGGTACTGTTGGTACTCGCCATTAATTATTATGCGCAATTTTATGGCCTTAATGGAAACACTATAGCTGGCTTAAGTGATACCTATGCCAATTTATTTACACCGGCAGGTTATGCCTTTGCAATTTGGGGATTTATCTATGTAGGGCTACTGGTCTTTTGTGGAGCACAGCTCTATCAAAGCTTTTTTTTAAAAAAACAAGACGATTTTACCCTTCAAATGCGTGGTTGGTTTATTCTCACCAATAGTGCTAACGCAGCTTGGATTTTTGCGTGGCTTTATGAATACACCTTGATTTCAGTACTAATTATGTTGGTCATGCTTTTCGCTTTGCTTCGCATTGTACTAGCTACAAATATGGAACGATGGGATGCCCCGAAGCGAATCATTGGCTTATATTGGTGGCCTATTTGCTTCTACTCAGGATGGATAGCTGTTGCAACCGTTGCCAATATTTCGGCTTATTTAGCAAAAATTGAATGGGACGGGTTTGGCATCTCAGAGGAGGTTTGGACCATTATCTTAATTTTTATTACCACGCTAATCAACCTGCTTATTATTTACAAACGGAATATGCGCGAATTTGCAGCCGTGGCAGTTTGGGCTTTGGTTGCCATTTTTTATCGGCATCAACAAACCTACGCTAGCATTGCCATGGCAGCCATCTTTGGTGCAAGCGTGCTTTTAGGGTATATACTTTACCATGGATATATCAATAACAAACACAAATTGCGCTAGATATCAGGACAATTAATTAAATCAACTTTCAACTTTAATGCAGTAAAAATCGTATAAAATATGGTTACTTTGCCAAAAAATACGAACGGCGTGACACACATGGACTCTACCTATCAGCATATACTTGAAAAATCATATACCTATGTAAATGCGCAACCTGATCAAGGGCAACTGGCGACTTATATTCCAGAATTGGCCAATGTTGACCCTAATAAATTTGGTGTACACCTCACCAGCGTTGATGGTGCTAATTATGGCTATGGAGATCACCTAGAAAAATTCTCCATCCAAAGTATTGCAAAAGTACTCTCTCTAACCTTAGCCTATAAACTCATTGGTGAAAACCTATGGGATAGAATAGATGTAGAGCCATCGGGAACACGGTTTGACTCACTACTACTTCTAGAAACCTATCACGGCATCCCGCGAAATCCATTTATTAATTCAGGAGCCCTTGTTATTTGCGATATCTTGCTGTCAAATTTAGCGGATCCACATCGCGATTTTTTGCGTTTTGTGCGCGATTTAAGTGGGGTAGATAACCTGAATTATTCAGATAAAATTGCAGACTCTGAAAAAGCTCATGGCTTTCGAAATGCCGCCTTGTGTAACTTTATCAAATCGTTTGGTAATATTGAAAATGATCCGATTGATGTGCTCGACTTTTACTTTGACATGTGTTCCCTTGAAATGAATTGCCAACAACTTTCAGAGGCCTTTGGATTTTTGGCCAATGGCGGACGAACATTGACGAGCGGGACTAAAATAATTACTAAAAAACAGTCTAAACGAATTAATGCCCTCATGCTTACCTGTGGCTTTTATGACGAATCTGGTGAATTTGCTTTTAAGGTGGGCTTACCTGGAAAAAGTGGCGTGGGTGGAGGCATTGTAGCCTTATACCCGAATAACTATACCATTGCCGTTTGGAGTCCGAGACTCAACGAAAACGGCAACTCATTTAAAGGAATGCAATTGTTAGAAGACGTAACTACGCATTCAGAGTTGAGTATTTTTTAACCTTTACCTTACGGCACTCCCTTTATTTTTCTTTGGGTTCAGAAGTCCCTGACCTTGCATTCCCAGCAGATCCTTCACGCAAGTAGTTGGCTAAAATTTTATCAATTAACTCTTCCTTAGTTAAATGATGAAATACCGTATTGATTTGATTTTTAAAGTCCGCTGAAATTGTACGATTTGGTTTTGTTTTAAAGATTTTTCTTGCCCATAAAAGGGCTTTATTTTCTTCTATACTTTTAGCATCAGCTTTTATATAGGGAGAAAAACTAAGGTTTAAGGCCGATTCAAACGCTCCAATTTCGGCCTGCTCTTCGGCTTGTATTATTGTAAGGGCATACCCCTTAGCTCCTGCTCTAGCGGTACGACCACTACGGTGCACGTAGGTGTCATATGTTTCGGGTAAATGATAATTGACTACATATGAAATTTCTTTAACATCAATGCCTCTGGCCGCTAAATCAGTAGCCACTAAAATATCAATAAATCCAGCCCTAAACTGCTCCATGATCCGATCTCTAATGCCTTGAGTTAGACTTCCATGGATTGCTCCTGAAGAAAATTTATTGATCGCCAATTTTTTGGCCAGTTTATTTACCGCTGCCTTTGTTCTGCAAAAGATAATCCCACGTTGTCCTTCACGAGATGATAAAAAATGAAGTAAAACATCTAACTTTTCAATAGGCTCAACCACCACCACCTGATGATCTATCCCTTGGTGCCCAAGAGTAGCCATATCTTCTTCAATATGTATTACGTGTTTTGACAGATTATTTTGAACCAATTGTTTTAAGGTGCCAGGTAGTGTGGCCGTAAAAAGAAAGGTTCTTCGCTGTTTTGGAATTTCCTTTGTAATGGCATCTAAACCTTCCTTTAAGGAGGTGACCATTTCATCGGCTTCATCCAATATTAAATAATCAACGTGATTGAGATCTATTGCATTTCGTTTTTTTAAATCCGTTAAACGTCCTGGGGTTGCCACGACAATATGTGTTGGACTTTCCAACCGTTCTATTTGCGGCTTAATAGGAACTCCGCCACATACTGCAGCAATAGAAATAGCAGGAAGATGTGCGGAAAAAGATACAAGCTGGGTATATATTTGCTGCCCTAATTCACGTGTAGGTGCTAAAATCACTGCTTGTACATGCTCATTTTTGACCTCAATTAACTGCAATAAAGGCAATCCAAAAGCGGCTGTTTTTCCTGTTCCAGTCTTTGCTAAGGCAACCACATCGTGCTGCTGTTCTAAGATTACTGGAATCGTTTTTTCTTGAATCCCAGTGGGTACAGAAATGTGTACATCAGCTAATCCTCTTTGAAGCTGCTTATTGATCCCTAACTTGGCGAAATGATTTGACATACCTATAATTTTGGCAAAGATAAGAATACCCTTTTCGAGAATTGGCTAAAAGCAGCGGTTAATTTTTACACGCTGTGGTTCTCTCCTTTTTTACCACCCATGCCCAAATAAATAAGATAGTTTTATCCCATCTAAAATCAACCCATGCTTAGTAAACCAATCATTACTATCCCAAGGCTGCACGAAATCACCTTAGCCACCCGCTTCGATTTGGAGCGGAAGCCTTACAATACGTGGGTTAAGCATCAAAGCGCCTGGTTGTCTTTGAAAATTCAGCCCATTCGCCAATGGCCATGGAAGGCGATGAATTTGCGCAAGAACTAGTGCAATTTATGGATACACATAAATATAGCGAGCAAGGGGGTGGCCGACTTAAAACCGATACCTAAGTTTTAAAACACCTTGTCTCGGTAAGATTGGCATCACAATAAAGGGTGCTTCGGGATTATTTTGAATGAATTCTGCCGTTACATCATCTGCGTTCGCACCAAAACTAGTAGGGCCGTAAAAATTAGCAAGTCCTGCAGCATTAGCCACGTTGGTCATCAAAAAATGGACTGACCACTGCGGTGAAACGTCGTAAGACAAGCCCAAATCTACTTGGCTATATCCGGCCAATTGAAAGGCGTTCGCAATATTCCCTTCCCGTTCACCCATATAACGCCAACGCACAAAAGAGCTGAGCTTAGATTGTGTATACCTAGCCGCTACATTTCCCATAAAATTTGGGGTATTTGGCAAGCGTTGCCCTGAAAAATCAAGGACAAAATCATCGGCACTATCCACACTCCCATTCGCATTGTACAAGGTCCAGTCTACCGCTTTAGCCCCTTGTACGGTTCCGTTAAATGTAAAGGTGAAATGTGGCGTTGCAACATAAGCCATTTCCCATTCTACCCCGATAGTACGGGAGTTATTGGATTGAATAGGGGTATAAAACAACTGTCCGTTATCTTGATCATACTCAAAATTAGACGTCGCAATATTGCGTAGGCGACTCATAAAAATCGTAGCGGTTGCTGAAAATTGTGTTCCGAGGTATTTTACCCCCAATTCAGATTGTTCAATATGTTGAATTTCTCCTTTTTGATTGATGGGTACATTCGAGAAATTATTAAAATAATAATCTAATTCAGGCCCCTTATGCCCCAAAGAATAGCGACCAAAGAGGGCGACCTCTTTTTTGAGCATATAATTTATTCCACCAGAAAAAGAGAGGTAATCATAGGTGTAATTAAAAAAATCTTGTTCTCCAGTACCTGTTAATACACTGTTATCGTAGGCTGTTTGTTCGTCTTGATCTAATCCGCCAGACTGGTTAATCGGAGCAAAACGATCCTTAGCTCCTTTGTGTTTAATCCGTGCGAAGCGCAGGCCTAGATCTGCCGACAAGCGATCATTAAATTCGTAGCGATCATGAACAAACAAAGCGCTATGGCTAGTTGTAGCCGAAGCATTAACATAAAACAGCCCTCCATAATTACTCAGTCCCGTCTCATCAGACAAGGCCAAAACGGGTTGGTTAGGATTTTCAAGGGTCACTTGTAGCATGGTGGGGTTTGGCGCATAGGTAGCATAGGCAAAACTACCTTGCGTAAAGACGTCAGCCTTTGAAATCGCCAAGGCTCCCCCAAAACTCAACCGATGGGTAGTCCATTTTTTATGCAGCGTAATTTGGTTCATCCATTCGTTTGCCGTATTGTATTTAACCCAGGCTGACGTTCCCATCAAGGCGTCATTTGGCAAACGACCGTCTGTTAAATAGGTCGCTGGTCCACCTACGAGGGTTGCACTATTATCAATTCGTGCAATTTCTTCCTGGTTGTTTGCAGCTCTAAACACCACCTGACCTACAGGAAAATCGGCACCACTGATAAAATAACCTAGGGGATTATTAATAGAGACAAAGGCATTGCTAATAGACGTTTGCCAGTCGGCTATTTGATCTGAATATTTACTGTTGATATTCACATTCCACTGCGCACCTAGGTCGTGCGAAAAATTAAATCCAAGCGTAAAAACCTTGGCGTGCACCCCATTTCCCGGATTAAAGGTGCGGTTCTTTTCAACATTTCTTCCATCAGGAATATGGCCTTCAAATCCGGGCATTAATAAAGCACTGGTGTTAAAATCTTGTCCAAATGCCGCCACTGGGTCATTCCAATTTGTAGCAGCAACGCCCGTATAGCGGTTGGTATAATCATTTAAATATTTTAAGTGGAGCTTAAAAAAGCCTTTATTGCTGTGCTTGGTTAGGTTTGCCTTGAGTTGTCCGCCTTTACTAAAAGTGAAATCAGTATTCCGTGCCCCCTCATCAACACGATAATGCCCGCCCACCGCATAGAACCAATCTTGCGCCACAGGTCCGCTTACGTACCCATCCATCCTAAAAGAAGCATTCGTATCACCTTGGAGGCCTCCCCCCACCTCCAATTCCCCTTTTTGGGTAGCACTTCCTTCGCGCGAAATAAAGTTATATACTCCCCCAGGAGCATTGGTAGCACTTATTGCCGCATTCCCGCCCCGCAGAGCTTCTACTTTTTCCGTCATTAGATCGCTGCGATGAAAAAGGTCAGGTGAGTAATATGAGTGTTGCACTAAACTTACAGGGAGTCCATCCTCTTGCAGTCCGACATAATACCACCCTAAATCATCCTGCGCAGAGGCAGAAATTCCTCGCGACGTAACTCGCGTAAACACGTCACCCGCTGCTAGATCAATAGTAAGTCCCGGAACCCCTTGCAAAAGTCCAGCAGTGCCACTAAAGAAGTTGTTCTGCAATTGCGCTGACCGTAGGGTGGTTATGGTATTGCCCGAGTGCAACTGCCGTTGGGTGGCTGTAGATCCGGTGAGTACTATATTATCTAGATTGAGCACATCGTCTTTCATGATAATAACAAGCTGTTGCAGTTGCGAGGTAACTTGTAGGGCTTGATGATAGGTTTTAGCCCCCAAATAGGTTATGGTGATGCTATAACTTCCTTGATCAATAGAGTCAAAAGAAAATTGTCCTTTACGGTCTGTAACCCTGAAATGGTTTCCCGGATTTACGGTAACGTGTGCATTGACCACGGGCTGTTGCATTTCATTAACAACTGTCCCTGACAATTGTTGTGCATACATTGACATACGCATGGTGCAGCCCAAGCAAATGGTTATAACACAAATGGTACGGACAATTGTAGCGAAGCGTTTCATTTAGCAAAGTAAAAATTAGGGGTAACCAACAACGGTTTGTTAGAACCCGATAAAGATAGTTTATTGCCGATAAAAAACAATTCCATTGACCGTGCAATTGGCCGGACTTAAAAGTTAAAGCAGGAGTGATGTATGCGGCGGTTGCGGTGGATGTGAAGATAAAACTTGAGGTTTAGAAGCATAGAGCGGATAAAAAAAAACCGACTATCCGTGCAGACAGTCGGTCACATGCTCCCTCTTTCAACGCTTGTATACGGGATTAAGAAATTTGTTTACTAACGCAAATTACTTATTGATTCAAATACGTTGAAACAGCCGCATTACGCGCACTCACATGATTTTTTAGGATATTAATTGCGGTTTGAAAATCTCCGGCATTCGATAAAAACGAATAGCCAGGAAGTTCTGTTGTTGCATACGGTTCTAGTAAGTTGGCATACGAATCGTATTTCGCCTGCATTGCTTCAACTGTAAATACCGTAGTTACCAGCTCAGCTACATACGCATCGTAGATTGCTTTATAATTATCATCTGCATATAGGTAGCCAATTAAAGGCCAATCAGTTCCATTGATATTTGAAAAATCTAATGCCGCAGCACCTTCCATATTCCCCGTCTGCAAAGCCTCGTTATTATCCCAAGGAATCCACGATAATTTTTCAGTATCAGGGTTTGTATAGAGGAAATAGTTATGGGTCATTCGCCCGTAGGTATCCCAATTTTGAATGACGGTATTTACAGCTAAATAATGTAAAAATCCATCTACATTTAACACTTCTGAGAGCGCTGTTCTCCAGGCAGTGGGGTTGGTAGTTCGATTACTTGCGTGCAAGGCGGTGAACAGCGACTGTATGTCTGTAAAATCAGCCTCATCCTCATTTGTTTTCTTTACAAAAACAGCTTCGGTAAAGCTCCCTTCCTTAAAGCTAGCCCCCGTACCATCTGGCTTATAGAGATTCCCATCATTATCAGAAAACTGGGTGTCAATTACCGTGTCATCCACTTCTTCAACAAGGGTATAAACACCAAAATACACTGGCCCTTCTCCATAATCTACATATACCGTATAAAATGCTGTATGAGAACTAGGCACACCAGCGGCGCTAAAGATATCACTAGCTACTTTTTCTCGTACCAGCGATTTATCGAGATAATTATTTTTTAAACTTAATTTTTTAAAACCGTAAAAGCGCTGGTTGTCAATTTGCGGATACTCATCCTCAAACTCATCAAAATCTAATTTAAACGACAGTTTAAGAATACCACTTTTCCAACTCGATTGCAGGCTAGAATTCCCTTTAAACCTAAGCCCTACACGATACCATTCTTTGCCTTCATAAAAAACTTCGGCTGGAACAAAAATTGGATTTTCATCACTTTCTATCAAGCCTTGACCACCTGGCCCACCTGGCCCACCTGGTCCACCCCCACTACCGCCAAACTCGCCATAGGTAGCTGTCATATCATCAAGCATACTTTGCCAGCGTTCACTGGTCACTACAAGGTCTAAGCGTTTTACCGTATTTTCTGCAAATACTTCGTCGTAATTTGGGTCGGCCGATTTACTATGCGTTTCATCCGTCCAGTCGGTTGCTTCAAAATCAGTATCCTCTACAACAACCATTTCATCAGTTGCTGCGCTGCTATCTTCATCACAAGCCATTAAAAATAGGAACGGGATCAAGAGCACAACATACAAGCGTAATTTTTTCATAAGAATTGTTTTTAAATAGGTTATTCGATGTCAAAGTTGCGCATTACTCGTGTCGTTTTTAACAAAATTCAGTGAACACAGGCGAGAAATCTGTGAAATCCACCTGTATACAAGTTACTGCTTTTGACCTCGCTATAAAACACCTATTTACTCCCCTATATTGCTGTGTACAATACAAAACAAGGTAGGCGCTATACCCCACTAAAACTGTATACATCTGACAAAATTGTTAAACTATTCCTAAAAAATGAATGTTCATTCTTTTTTTTAGTACCTTTGCTCAAGATTTATATACACATGGCTAAACTTCAAAAAAGTATTGATAAACAAAACGCCTTGATTAAGGCCACAATTGAGTTGGTGAACAACAATGGTTTTCACGCCACACCCATGTCGAAAATAGCAAAAATGGCCCAAGTATCACCGGCTACGATTTACTTGTATTTTAAAAATAAGCAAGATCTTGTTAACCAGACCTACCTTCAGGTTAAGGCGGCCTATACGGCCTATGCTTTTGCCACCTACCGTGAAGAGATGTCGGTAGAAGAAGGCTTTAAGGTAATTTGGTATCGCATTGCAGAATTTAAATTTAACGATTGTGAAAACGGATTCTTTTTAGCCCAGTGTGACAACACCCCAATGATAGATGAGGCCAGTAGACAAGAAGGAATACGTCACTTGCAACCCCTACTCGACCTCTGGGAACGAGGTAAAAAATCGGGACTCATTAAACCGGTATCCAATTACCTGTTGTACGCCTATGCCATTAACCCGCTTTCATTTTTAATGCTGACCAAGAAACGAGGAACTTGTCACTTAGATGAGCAGTTCATTGCCGATGCGTATGAAGCGGCTTGGAGCAGTATTAAACTATAAACAAAATTAAACTAGAACAATAATAAGTAGATAAATAAAATGGAATTATTAGATAAATTAAATTGGAGATATGCAGCAAAAGCCATGAATGGTGAAGCTGTAGCACAAGATAAAATAGACCGCATCATTGAAGCAGCAAGACTGGCTCCAACCTCAAGTGGCTTGCAGCCGTTTGAAATCATTGTGGTTACCAACCAGGAAATTAAAGAGAAAATAAAACCTGTAGCGTGGAATCAGTCGGTAATTACTGACTGTTCTCACTTGTTGGTATTTGCAGCCTGGGATACCTATACAGAAGAACGCATCAATAAAATGTTTGATTTAACGAATGAGGTACGCGGCTTTAAAAGTGAAGGTTGGGAAAATTATCGTCAGATGCTACTTAAGGCATATCCTCAAAAATCAAAGGAAGAGAATTTTACTCATGCCGCAAAACAGGCCTACATCGCTTTTGGTTTGGCCATTGCTGCCGCAGCTTTTGAAGGCGTAGATGCCACGCCTATGGAAGGGTTTGAACCCGAAGCCGTAGATGAAATTTTAGGTTTAAAAGAAAAGGGCTTACGGAGTGCTATTCTATTGCCATTAGGCCATAGAGATGCTGAAAACGACTGGTTAGTCAACCTAAAGAAGGTACGGAAATCGACCGAGGATTTCGTCACCGTTGTAGCTTAATTAAGCTTAAAAAATTTAGTAAAACAAGAAAGAAATACCATGAAAATATTAGTTGTATTAACCTCTCATGATACCTTGGGAGCTACAGGAAAGAAAACGGGATTTTGGATAGAGGAGTTTGCCAGTCCCTATTACAGCTTATTAGATCAAGGTGCCCACATCACCCTTGCCACACCTAAAGGAGGTGCCGCACCAATTGATCCAAGCAGCGATACGCCAGAAACCGCTACCAAAGACACTGAACGTTTCCATAACGATCTGGAGGCGCAAGAAAAAGTTGCTAATACCAACGTTTTAGCCACGATGAATGCCGATGATTTTGACGCCGTGTTTTATCCCGGTGGGCACGGGCCGCTTTGGGACTTAGCTAATGACCCCATTTCAAGTACACTCATCGAAAAATTTAACGCACAACAAAAGCCCATAGCTTTTGTTTGTCATGCACCAGCTGCCTTGCAAAATGTAAAAAATCCAGATGGGTCTGCCTTGGTAAAAGGAAAGAAAGTCACAGGATTTTCAAATTCGGAAGAAGCAGCGGTGGGTTTAACAGAAGTGGTTCCGCTATTGGTAGAAGATATGCTAATAGCTCGCGGTGCATTTTATTCTAATGTGGATGACTGGGGCGCTTATGCTGTTCAAGATGGAAATTTAATTACGGGACAAAACCCCGCCTCATCAGCATTGGTTGCCAAAAAATTAATAAACGCTTTACCTTAATTGATTTCCTTTTTTTATGTAGAAGCCTGTAGACGTTCGCGTTTATAGGCTTCTCTTTTAAAAAAAATAAACACTTCAACTAATAAGTGTTAAATAGCTTATGATTAACTAATTAAAATTTATTATAATCTAATTAAACCGACTAATTTTCTACTCCTTAGCGGCACTTTTTTGCCCTTCCGCATGAATACGTTGACCATCCCATTGATGATCGTTTTCTACGATACCTCGTTTTAAATCTGCTTCCAAGAGTTTTTCTTGTTGGGCAATTTCTTCTCTAATTTTAAAGACATACTCCTTCTCATTGTCATTGCCTTGCGCCAAGCGTCGCAAACTTGCCTCATCGTATTTGATAAAATTTTGCGCCTGCCTATGAACGGTATATCTTCTAAAGCCCATCTTATGCAAAACATCACTGGCTAATTTAACCGAGGTTTCTAGGGATTGTCTATAAATATTTTTAACCCCCATATTATACAGGTCATGTGCATCATTATGGTTGCGTGCTCGTACCAACAACTCAACGTTTGGATAGTTATTTTGTACTATGCTCACCAGTTTTTTTGCTGTTTCTTCACTAGCTACAGCAACAATTAGTATATCAGCCTCGGCAATACCAGCCGCTTCCAACAAATCAATTCGCGTCACATCTCCATAATACACTTCAAAGCCCATTTTCCGCAACAAATCAACCTGATTAGAGTCGTAATCAAGAACCGTAGCTTCAATACCGTGCGAACGTAAAAACCGCCCTACGGTACTTCCAAAATACCCAAATCCCGCTAAAATAACCTTTTGCGTTTTCGCAATGTGATCCATGGGTCTTTTTTCAGACTGTTTGGTACCAACTCGTGGCGTGATAAATCGCTCATTGATAATCCAAAATATCGGCGTAAGCGACATAGAAACCGCCGTAACTACCAGCATCATATCGAGTTGTGAACGATCTAATATATTTAACTCAAAGGCAAAAGACAAAAGCACAAAGGCAAATTCACCAATCTGAGCTAAGCCCACTGCCAACAGCAAGCCTTGATCTATCTTTAAGTTGAAAATGCGCCCCACAATTAACAGCACCAATGCCTTAAGCAGAATTACTCCAACTACTAAACTAGTGATCAATAAGGGATTCTCACCGATGACAATAAAATTAATAGATGCCCCAACTGCCATAAAGAAGAGACCAAGGAGCAAGCCTTTAAATGGCTCTAAGGTACTTTCGAGCTCGTGCTTAAATTCGCTCGTTGCTAGCACCACTCCGCCAAGAAAGGCTCCTAAGGCCGGACTCAACCCAACCAATTCCATGAGCAAGGAGATTCCGAAAACGATAAATAAAGCAGATGCCGTTAACAATTCTCTCACTTGGGCTTTCGCTACTTTTCGCAACATGGGAACGATTAAAAAACGACCCGCTACCACTACCGTCACCACAGAAGCAACAATAGCCAAGGCTTGAAAACCCAGCGGTAAATTCTCTAGCAAATTAACTTGTAGCTCCGCCTCGTGTTCTTGTGAAACCACCGCACCATCTGTGTTAGACATCAGTGGCAATACAGCCAGCATGAGGATTACAATAATATCCTGAAAAAGTAAAATTGAAAAAGACGAGGTCCCCGAAGTAGTATGCATCAACCCTTTTTCTTTAATGGTTTGTAAGACAATGGCTGTTGACGATAAAGCAATGGCCATAGCAATAGTAATAGCAACTTGCCAATCGTAGCCCATTGCACGCAAGATTAAAAACGCCAAACCAGTGGTTAACACCACCTGAATTCCACCCATTCCAAGAATGGTTTTACGCATCTTCCAGAAATTCTTTGGTTCTATTTCAAGTCCAATAAGAAACAACATCATCACCACACCAAACTCCGCGAAATGAAGAATATCATCTCCCCCTTCCCCTACAAACCCAAGAACATAAGGTCCAATAATGACTCCCCCAAAAATATACCCCAATACAGCACTTAGTCCAAGTCGCTTGGCTAGCGGCACGCATACAAGGGCCCCTGCAAGAAAAACGATGGCAACAAAAAGAATACTTCCACTCATTAGCTTACGATTGTATTAATGCAACTGCTTCATTGAGAAAAGCGAGCTGCTCAGGTTGAATTAAGCTGTCAGTATGTTGAAGAAAATGTAATAACTTCCTGTACTGCACTTCGTATTGTGCCAAATCCTTCGCGTCCATTTGCACCGTTCCCATGACAGCAAAAGGGGGAAGATAATGCATTCCACATAGTTTGGCGGTTTGCTCAAAAGGCTTTAAAAATTCATGAAAGGAACATTGATGCATCCCATCTTGACAATAATTTTGCAATGAACTTCCCGTGGTAATGGCATTAAAACACCATTTTCCTTCAAGGGCATTCCCTCCGGGCCCGTATGCCCATCCAAATTCAAGGACTAAATCAATCCACTGTTTCATGAGGGGCGGACAGCTATACCAATAAAATGGATGATGCCACACAATTATGTCATGCTGTTTAAGCAACTCCTTTTCAGCATCAATATCAATATTAAAATCCGGATATCGCTCATATAAATCATGAAACGTAAGCCCATCCATCTCAGGTATATTCTGGAGTAACGCCTTATTAGCCCTGGAAAACTCGTATTTGGGATGTGTAAAAAGAAGTAGTATTTTTTTCATAGCACAAAGATAAAATAATTTCTTGCCGATACTACCCCTTAGCGGACTGCGTATCCCGTTGTGAAGAAAATCCAAACCTCCCTACCCCCTAGAATCAATACCACAAAAAGGGATTTGATACAGTAGCTATCACATAGCATGGCGACCAAGTTTGGCTCAACACAATTAAGCAAGATCAACTGACCTAGCCCTAGGGATCCGACCTAAAAGGTATTAAAAATGTAGCCGCCATTTGTCATTGAGCTGTTCCCTAAAAATTATCGAGGTACCACCTAGAAACCCTACGGAGCATACGCTCCAAATTCTACCAAATGCAAGCCGGGATTCGCACTGTTACTCAGTAACTTTAGTTTTAAATAACGTGCTTTAATTGGCTCAATAGTAGTTATTTGCCCCTCAGGAGTACTCTTGATTGTATTTTGACTTTGATCAACCACTTGCGTCCAATGTTCCTTATCATCACTCACGGAAATGGTGTAAGTATAATAGCGCCAACCATCCCAAAAAGTAACCACCTTAAACTGGGCAATTTCCATGGCTGCTCCTAAGTCAACAACAACCCAATTGTTTCCATTGGTATGTGCTCCCCAATGATCCCAGCGACTAATTTTTCCATCGACCGCCAGCGACGGATTTCCCCCTTCATATGCGTTAGAAGTTTCAATGTGCTTCCCAGTGGTCAAACTTTCACTTATCAGCAATTGCTCATATTCTTCACTTCGCACCCCACCGTACGGCTTACCGTCTGCCGTAAATTGACGCGCTTTTAAAACGCTGGAATTTTTAATGGTAAACGGATGGGTGTATCGGGTCATTTTGGGACTTGGATTTGCACCGTTCAGGCTGTAATATATTGGGAGCGTATTAGGAGCAGTCAAGCTAACTTGCATGCTGTCTGAAAACTTATGCTTCTCCCAGCTCCCCACCTGATTAGCTGTAATTAAGCCTTCAATCTCAAAACGGACAGGCATCAAGGTGTAATTTCGCAAAACAGGCAGACCAAACGGCTCCCCCTCTTTAAACGCTTGAATAACTAGCGGACTCGACGCTGTTAATTCAAGGGGAGACTGTACTAACGCACTCTGCTGGGTTGGCATTTTACCCGTAGTGGTATACCGAAGCTCAATATCAGGATAGTGCGGGGTAATTTGTAGGGTTAAACGCTGATCAAACCACATGTCTTCACTAAAATTAGGTTCAATACGGGTGGGATAATACAATCCTTTTTCTTCAAGATCAAATGGAAATAAGGCCTTAACTAAGGTAGCTTCTTGTAGGGTAACGCGTTGCTGATGCGCTTCATAGTCAGCTGTTGCTGTACCCCACAAGACTTCACTCATCGCTGCAAGTCTCTTTTTTAACGAACTAAACGCTTTTTCCTGCCGTTGTTCCCAAATCTCCATAGATGCTCCCATAAGTTGCTCCCCTTGCTCCGCCATCAATGGAGCTTGGGTGCTACGTGTTTCAGACCCTCTCCATTCGGTTTCTCGCCATTGATAGATTGCTGACGGACTCCACTTTCTATTATTCACAATATATAATGGCTGCCATGATGCATTTATTAACGTAAAACCATCATCCATCATTTGCTGTGGTGTATATTCGCCGGGCTGCCAATTCATAATAACAACATCTTTTGGAATCTCTACCGCTCCTTCCCGTGCAAATCCATTCCATAACACCGGCGTTCGTCCTTGCGCTACAACCATCCGTGTAGTCCGTGCTAAAAAATGACGATACAACTCCTCAACCGACGCAAGTTTGTGTTGTTTAAGATAACGCTGCACATGCGGATCTTCTTCAAAACCATCAGCAAATACCTCATCACCTCCTAAATGTATGTAAGGACTGTGTGGAAAAGCAGCAGCAACCTCGCCAATTATAACTTCCAAGGCCGCATACACAGCTTCTTTTCCCATATTTAAAGTGTACGGGTTTCGCTGCACCTCATCCAAGCCAAACAACGCAGGCATGCTCCGAATAAATCCGCTGCTGTGACCTGGAATATCAATTTCCGGCACCAAGGTAACGCCACGCTCGTGTGCATAGTGATTTAGCACAGCTAAATCAGCTAAACTATAACTATTTTTAGAGGCTAACTTAGGAAAGCGTGTACTAGGAAACGTAAACAAGCCGTCGTCTGTTAAATGTAATTGAAGGTAATTTATCTTATACCAACTACACAAATTGATAACCTGTTTTATGGTACCCACCTCATACCAGGAACGCGAAACATCTAGCATAACCGCGCGGTACGGATAATTGGGCTGATCTTTAATTGTTATATAGGGAAGTTTTTGTTGCTCAACGAGCTGAAGCATTGAAGTTATTCCGTGCGCAACCCCCGCATAAGACCCACCCGTGATTTCCACACCACTAGCGTCAATGACAAGGGTATAAGCTTCCCGCGCTAAGCGCTGATCTTCGCGCAAGCGCAATGCGATTTTCTGGGCGGTAGGATCTGAACCCAAAAGCACCGGGTGAAAATCACGTAGCAATGCCGACACCCCTAATAATGAATCATTTGAAGCTTTAAGCTCAACGCCATTTCGCAGGTCAAGCTGCCCAGCAGCTGGAACGAACTCTTGCGGCGTGGGTACGAGGGAAATAGTTGATTGAACCTCCCTAGGCTGACATGCCACAAGGGTTAGGATAAGAAATATGCCGTACACAAACTGTGTTTTGACCAAAGAAATTTTCATA